>Ga0209599_10000074_pt1 | contig 71854 bp, 62 predicted proteins | sample Shrwel_input2_FT_FD_187534 | JGI IMG/M metagenome (GOLD analysis project Ga0209599, IMG submission 187534) | Subsurface microbial communities from deep shales in Ohio, USA - Utica-3 well 1 S input2 FT (SPAdes) (version 2) ...
AGACAGGAATAACTTCTTGTTCTGGATTTAATTGAAATTGTGTGATGAACTGCTGAATTCTGTTTTCTTCTAAACGCTTTTCGTCTTCTTTTAATAAGGTGTACATTTGTTCAAATGTATCAGGATTGATCTCTTCACGAAGGTAGTTGACGAGTTTTGGCCATGCTATTGTAAAAGGAACAGGGTTAGCAAACCAAAAATTCTTATTTTTTTCTGGCGCTAGACTGATAGCTAGATGTTCAAAATTAGGATTGTTTGCTAATCGGGCAATGATTAAGGCGTATGGCATATATTTATGGTGGTGTACATACTGACATATTTTTTCATCGACATTGCCATTTAACAAAGCATCCATTCCTTTTAGGTCTTGTGCGGCATTGGCCCATTTTAAAACAGACTCTTCTAACATTAAAAATAATTGTTCAAAACCCTCCCAGCTATTAATGATCACTACGCTTTTTTTAATTAAAATGGTGGGTATATTCAATATTATGCCGCTTTCATAATATTTAACATAATATTTAAGCTCAGACACTATCATAATAGGTTTGATATAACTTTCTAGTGGAATTAGCCATAAGTGAACAGATAATTCAAACTCCCCATCTCCTCCATCAAAACAACTCAAGCTAATTTCTTGATGGCCAAAAGCGGTTTGTCGGATATAGCTTATGTCAAGTTCTTCTCCATCCTCATTAATAGTATTTCTATTTATCCGAAAACCATTCAGTCCCAATAGCTCATTTGCTCTTGCTATTAGTAGTTGATGAAGTTCTGTATGGGTTTGTGGAAAGCCTTGTTGATAGTCCTCCCCCTCTAAAATGGGTAGCCAATATTCAGCACTACGCTCTGGCGATATGGAACCATCAGGCAATAATACCAATGCTATTTCTTCGTCAACCAACACCAAATGATGTTCTTGGGCTATTGTGAGTAAAATTTTGACAATACTGTGCCAATAGTCTCTTGGTAGCTCAACACAAAAAGCTGCTGTCTCCATTCCTTTAATATCTGCTTCAAGGTATTTTAAGTGGCGTAAAACTTTTGGAGGGACAGGATTGGTTTGAGTATACTTTTCAACATCAGCCGCAAAAGCTAATAACTTCTGACTCACAGGCGAAGAGATAGCTTGTTCAGAAAGTGTAAAAGCCATCTCTAATCCTTCTACAAAGTTCTTAGGCGCGCCATAAACATCTGCATCCCAAATATAAACATCATGACGATTAGCCATGTAAAACTCCTGTTAAAATTGTTATCAGCAGCCAAGTATAAATAAACACCTGTACTGAGCAAAGTTGAAATTGGAGTAAATAAGCAATAACCGTGAAAGTTAGGCAGAGCAAACACTTAGCATTTAAGATGTAATTAAGTTTGCCCAAAAATCACAATTAGGCGACAATTGCGCCCTTATTAAAACCTAGTCCCGTTTTTGACTGCCCGCCTTTGGAGTCTGGTATGCCCGCCATCGCTTTGCCTCAACGTCGTCTTGCTAATGCTATTCGCGCCCTTGCTATGGACGCTGTTCAACAAGCTAATTCTGGTCATCCAGGTGCGCCGATGGGAATGGCTGACATTGCCGAAGTCTTATGGCGTGGTGTGTTACGTCATAATCCTAAAAATCCACAATGGATTAACCGTGACCGTTTTGTATTGTCTAATGGTCATGGTTCGATGTTGCAATATGCCTTATTACATTTAACAGGTTATGACTTAACGATTGATGATTTAAAGCAATTTCGCCAATTACATAGTCGCACACCCGGCCATCCTGAGTACGGGTATACCGCAGGTGTAGAAACAACCACAGGCCCATTGGGGCAGGGCATTGCCAATGCCGTGGGTTTTGCTTTGGCAGAAAAAACCCTAGCCGCTCAATTTAATCGTGATGGTTTTGAGGTTATCAATCATCATACCTATTGTTTTTTGGGTGATGGTTGTTTGATGGAAGGTATTTCGCACGAAGTATGCTCTTTGGCAGGCACACTTAAACTAGGTAAATTGATTGCCTTTTATGATGACAATGGTATTTCGATTGACGGTGAAGTCGAAGGCTGGTTTACCGATAATACCGCTCAGCGTTTTGCCTCTTATGGTTGGCAAGTGATTGGCCAAATTGATGGCCATGATAGCGAAGCGATTCGTGCCGCGATTGTTGAAGCCCATGCCGATAGCTCACGTCCGACCTTAATTATTTGCAAAACAGTGATTGGTTGTGGTTCGCCCAATAAACAAGGCAAAGAAGACTGTCATGGTGCGCCTTTAGGGACAGCCGAAATTGTCGCAACGCGTGAGGCGATGGGATGGGAATATGGTGCGTTTGAGATTCCTGCCGATATTTACGAAGCATGGGATTGCACCATTAAAGGTGATGTTTTAGAAAAAAACTGGCAAGCACAATTTGATGCCTATCAAAAAGCGCATCCAGAATTGGCTCAAGAATTAGTACGGCGTTTAAAAGGTGAATTGCCTGCCTCGTTTGCCTTACAAGCCAAAGCCTATATTGACGAAGTGGCAAGTAAAGGTGAGACCATTGCCAGTCGTAAAGCCTCACAAAATGCGTTAAATGCCTTTGGCCCACTATTGCCTGAGTTATTAGGTGGTTCGGCTGATTTGGCAGGGTCGAATTTGACCTTGTGGAAAGGTTGTCATGGTGTGCAAGAAAACCCCGCAGGTAATTATGTATTTTACGGGGTGCGCGAATTTGGTATGAGCGCGATTATGAACGGTATGGCTTTGCATGGTGGATTTATTCCCTATGGCGCAACCTTTTTGATTTTTATGGAATATGCACGAAATGCGGTACGCATGAGTGCCTTGATGAAACAGCGTGTGATTTATGTGTTTACCCATGACTCGATTGGTTTGGGTGAAGATGGTCCTACGCATCAACCGATTGAACAATTAGCCAGCTTGCGTGGTACGCCCAATATGTCGGTGTGGCGACCAGCCGATGCGGTAGAGTCTGCTGTGGCGTGGTTGTCGGCATTGCAAAAAAATAATGGCCCAAGCTCCTTAGTGTTTTCGCGTCAAAACTTGCCGCATTTAGAACGTAATGCTTTGCAGTTGGATAACGTCAGCAAAGGGGCTTATACCTTAGTTGAAGAAACAGGCGTATTAGAAGCGATTATTATTGCGACAGGCTCTGAAGTCGAGTTAGCGGTGAAAGCACAACAGCAATTAACCGCACAAGGCAAAGGCGTGCGCGTAGTGTCTATGCCCTGTGTCGATGTCTTTATGGCGCAAGATGTGGCTTATCGTCACAAAGTATTACCACCCGAAGTGCGCGCGCGTGTCGCAGTAGAAGCCTCTCATGCCGATTATTGGTATAAATTTGTCGGCTTAGATGGCAAAGTGATTGGCATGACAACGTTTGGTGAGTCTGCACCAATTAAAGATTTGTACCAACATTTTGGTATTACCGTTAATGCTGTTGTCGAAGCAGTCAATAGCTTAGCCTAATGATTTGTCCCCCCAATGTGGGGGATTTTTTTGAGCGGATGTATGTTAAAAATTGCTATCAATGGTTATGGGCGTATTGGCCGCAATGTGTTGCGGGCATGGGTTGAGCGCGGTTGCCCACAAGATTTGCAGTTTGTTGCCATCAATGACTTGGGTGACGCTCATACGCTGATGCATCTCACCCGTTATGACAGCACACATGGTCGTTTTACGGGTCATGCCGATTTAGAAGCTCAGGCATTGGTGATAACAGAACCCATCCATCAACAAAAATATGTGATTCCTTTATTACAGGAGTCTATGCCCGAACAACTGCCTTGGCAAACCTTAGAAGTCGATGTGGTTTTGGAATGTACAGGCCAGTTTAGAGCCAAGGCGCAAGCGGCACGTCATCTGCAAGCAGGGGCAAAAAAAGTCATTATTGGTGCTGCACCGTTTGATGAAGTCGATGCAACCATTGTTTACGGTGTTAATCATCAACAATTAACCCATGAGCAAAAAATTATTTCGAGCGTGTCATGTACCACTCACGCCCTCGTGCCATTGATGAAAATTTTGGATGAAGCGTTTGGCATTGAGTCGGCGTTAATGACCGAGATTCATGCGGTGACTTCTGACCAAGTTTTGTTAGACCATACCCATCGTGATTTACGGCGAGGCAGAGCGGCGGCACATAATATTATTCCTACCACATCCAGTAGTATTGGTGCTTTAAAACGGGTGTTACCGCATTTGGCCGACAAAATAGACGGTTACTCGATACGAGTTCCTACTTTGAATGTAGCGGCAATTGATTTAAGCTTTGTCGCGCAACAAGCAATGACGATTGAGGCGATTAATCGCTTATTTAAAGCCAAGTCTGTCAATGAATATCAAAGCATTTTGGCTTATTGTGATGAGTGGTTGGTGTCGAGCGATTTTAATCATTCACCCTATTCTTTGATATTTGATGCCACCGAAACCAAAGTAGTGGGGCGACAAGCAAAAGTATTGGCGTGGTATGATAACGAATGGGGTTATGCCAATCGTTTATTAGATTTGTGTTTGGTTTTGGCCAAAATGCGCTAAAATTCGTAAATTCTTTTTAAGTATTCCTTTCAATGTTCTAGGAGTCAGCATGTCTGTCTTAAAAATGGCCGATTTAGATTTGAACGGCAAACGTGTTTTAATTCGTGAAGATTTGAATGTGCCTATTAAAGACGGCAAAATTAGCAGTGATGCGCGTATTGTTGCGTCATTGCCAACCATCAAATTAGCCTTAGAAAAAGGCGCGTCAGTGATGATTTGCTCTCATTTAGGTCGTCCGATTGAAGGTGAAGCCTCTGTTGAAAACTCGTTATTGCCAGTTGCTGCTTATTTAAGTAAAGCCTTAAATCGTGCTGTGCCATTAGTTGAAAACTATGTTGATGGTTATGCTATTGGCGCAGGTGAAGTGGTTTTATTTGAAAATGTACGCTTTAACAAAGGCGAAAAGAAAAATAACGACGAATTAGCACAAAAATATGCGGCTTTGTGTGATGTGTTTGTGATGGATGCTTTTGGTACCGCGCATCGTGCCGAGGCATCAACGCATGGTGTGGCCAAGTTTGCACCTGTCGCTTGTGCAGGCCCATTATTAGCGGCAGAATTAGAAGCCTTAGCTAAAGCCTTAGATAATCCTGCTGCGCCAATGGTGGCTGTGGTTGCAGGCTCTAAAGTATCAACTAAATTAGAAGTTTTAAAATCGTTATCTGAAGTATGTGACCAGTTAATTGTGGGTGGTGGTATTGCTAATACTTTCTTGGCCGCCGCAGGTTATAACGTCGGTAAGTCCTTGTACGAACCCGATATGTTAGAAACAGCCAAAGAAATTGCCCGTAGTGTCAGTGTGCCGTTGCCTGAAGATGTGGTTGTCGCCAAAGAGTTTGCCGAAAGTGCCACAGCAACCATCAAATCAGTTAAAGAAGTGGCTGACGATGACATGATTTTAGATATTGGCCCATTAACCGCCGCTAAATTTGCCAATTTAATCAAATCTTCCAAAACGATTTTATGGAATGGGCCTGTTGGCGTGTTTGAGTTTGACCAATTTGGTGAAGGCACTAAAACCTTAGCTCAAGCGATTGCCAGTAGTAAGGGCTTTTCGATTGCAGGTGGAGGAGATACCTTAGCCGCAATTGATAAGTATGGCGTAGCAATAGATATTTCGTATATTTCCACAGGTGGTGGTGCTTTCTTAGAATTTGTCGAAGGCAAAAAATTACCTGCCGTAGAAGCATTAGAACAAGCCGCTCAACGCGCTTAATTCAACACAAAAGGAGATTCAACGTGGCTTTAATTTCGTTACGTCAAATGTTAGACCATGCGGCTGAGTATGGTTATGGTATTCCTGCTTTTAATGTCAATAACTTAGAGCAGATGCGCGCGATTATGGAAGCGGCGGATAAAACAGATTCACCTGTCATTGTGCAAGCCTCAGCAGGTGCGCGTAAATATGCAGGTGCGCCGTTTTTACGTCATTTGATTTTGGCCGCGATTGAAGAGTTTCCGCATATTCCTGTGGTGATGCACCAAGATCATGGTACTAGCCCTGCCATTTGCCAACGCTCAATTCAATTAGGCTTTAGCTCGGTGATGATGGATGGTTCGTTGGCAGAAGACGGCAAAACACCCACTAGCTATGACTATAATGTATCGGTTACGCGTAATGTTGTGGCGTTGGCTCATGCTTGCGGTGTATCGGTTGAAGGTGAAATAGGCTGTTTAGGCTCTTTAGAAACAGGCATGGCAGGCGAAGAAGACGGTGTCGGTGCAGAAGGGGTGCTTGACCATTCACAATTGCTTACCAGTGTCGAAGAAGCGGCGAGTTTTGTAGCGGATACCCATGTTGACGCTTTGGCGATTGCGATTGGTACATCACATGGCGCGTACAAATTTACCCGTCCACCGACAGGCGATATTTTAGCAATTGAGCGTATTAAAGAAATCCATGCGCGTATTCCTAATACTCATCTTGTTATGCACGGCTCTAGTTCTGTACCGCAAGATTGGTTAGCGATTATTAACGAGTTTGGCGGTGATATTAAAGAAACTTACGGTGTGCCAGTAGAGCAAATTGTTGAAGCGATTAAACACGGTGTGCGTAAAGTTAATATCGACACCGATTTACGTTTAGCTTCGACAGGCGCAATCCGTCAGTTTATGGCCAAAAATCCTGCCGAATTTGACCCACGAAAATACTTAGCCAAAACCGTATCGGCGATGCGTGATGTGTGTATTGACCGTTACCAAGCGTTTGGTGCAGCGGGTAATGCTAGCAAAATCAATCCTATTTCTTTAGAGAAAATGGCGACTCGTTACGGTAAATAATCGTTTTGAGCGTTTATTGGTTTCCCTCCCTTCAACCCTTTCCCGAAGGGCGAGAGTGAGGGGAATTAAATCCTTTTTTATCAGGGATAATTAGGTATTTCATGCAATCCCTTAATTTCAAAAATCTATCATGGTTGTTACTTAGTTCGGTAGTGATACTCTTTGACCAGATAACCAAACTTTACTTTAATCAGCATTTACAACTCGGTCAGTCTATTGAGTTGTTGCCCGTTTTAAATTGGACACTGGCTTATAACTACGGTGCAGCCTTTAGCTTTTTACATGATGCAGGCGGTTGGCAGCGTTGGTTTTTTGCCATTATTGCCATTGTAGTGAGTACAGGTTTAAGTATTTGGTTGCTAAAATTAGACCATAAAGCTAAGTTTTTAAGCTTTGCGATTGCGTTGTTGTTAGGTGGTGCAATTGGCAATGTCTATGACCGTATTGCTTATGGTTATGTGATTGATTTTATTCATGTCTATTATCAAACATGGCACTTTCCCATTTTTAATGTTGCCGATTGTGCCATTAGTATTGGCGCGGCGATGCTGATTATAGACTCGCTTTTTTTAGAGCAAAAACGACAGGTAACAGCACCATGAGCCATGAAATCGTGCAAAGAGTGGGGAAAAATAAAGTAGTAACTTTACATTTTGCAGTCTGTTTGGCTAATGGACAGATTTTGGATACTACCCGCGAACGTGATCAGCCTGTCAGTTTTACTGTAGGTGATGGTAATTTATTGGAAGGTTTTGAAAAAGCTATTTTTGGCTTAAAAGCGGGCGATAAACGCTCCATTGTGATTGAAGCTAAAAATGGTTTTGGTGAGTGGCAAGAAGGTAATGTGCAAACCTTTGACCGCAATTTATTTGCAGACCAATTAAGTGTCGGTTTAGTGGTATCCTTCGCCGACAAAAGTAAAGCAGAATTAGCAGGCGTAGTCAAAGAGCTAAATGAAAGTCAAGTTGTGGTGGACTTTAATCATCCTTTGGCGAGTCGGGACTTGCTTTTTGAAGTAGATATCATTAGTGTTCGTGATGTCAGTGAACAACCATTCACTATCAAGTTATAAAGAGGACTAACATGGAAATTAACTTAGCTAATCCACGCGGTTTTTGTGCAGGCGTAGATAGAGCTATTGCCATTGTTAATCGTGCTTTAGAAGTCTTTGGCCGCCCCATCTATGTACGTCACGAAGTAGTACACAATAAATTTGTGGTCGATGATTTACGTCAACGTGGTGCTGTGTTTATTGATGAGTTGCATCAAGTGCCTAATGATGCCATCGTGATTTTTAGCGCGCATGGTGTGTCTAAAGCAGTGCAAGATGAAGCCAGTCAACGTGGCTTAAAAGTATTTGATGCGACGTGTCCTTTAGTAACCAAAGTGCATATGGAAGTAACGCGTTATGCGCGTACGGGTGTTGAAGCCATTTTGATTGGTCATGCAGGTCACCCTGAAGTTGAAGGCACGATGGGTCAGTATGACTTACAGTTTGGTGGCCGCATTTATTTGGTTGAAAATGAACATGATGTAGCTAAGCTGCAAGTTAATACCCCCAATCAACTGGCTTTTGTTACTCAAACGACATTATCAGTTGATGATACAGCACGAGTGATTGACGCCTTACGTGCCAAGTTTCCTGCCATACAAGGGCCGCGTAAAGACGACATCTGTTATGCGACTCAAAACCGTCAAGATGCGGTCAAAACTTTAGCTCAACAATGCGATATTGTGTTGGTGGTTGGTTCGCCTAATTCTTCCAACTCTAATCGTTTACGAGAATTAGCCGAACGTATGGGGGCAAAAGCCTATTTAATAGACAATGCCCAAGAATTACAACAAGAATGGTTTAAGCAAGTGCGTCACATTGGTTTAACAGCAGGGGCTTCAGCTCCTGAAGTGTTGATTCAACAGGTTGTTGCACGTCTCCGAGAATGGGGAGGGCAGGTGCCGCAGGAAATTACAGGGAGAGAAGAAAATGTGGTGTTTTCTATGCCAAAAGAATTACGTATTCCTCTTAATAATCTATAAAAATAGGCATTGCTCAGCATTTACTGACAAAGTTTGTCACTTCTTGCTCAGTTCTTTCATGTCTAAAATGTAACAAATTATTTCAAAAGACCTCTTGGTCAAATAAAAAGAGCCGACTGTCGCTCTATTCTTGAGTCTTGTGCATTTAAGGTCTAAGTTTGACATCAAGGCTTCATGTCGCACAGCTTTTAAGGTACATGATATGTATAACAACAAAGGTTTTACCATTATGGAATTGATGATTACGGTGTCTATCGCCGCTATCATCATGGCAACGGCTGTGCCTTCGATGCAAATCATGAATGCTAACTCACGTATGTCTTCAGTTGCCAACGATTTGGCATCAGACCTTAAAAAAGCACGTAATATGGCCGTGGTAGCACGTAGAAATCATACTTTTGCCGCAGTTGACTCTTCAGTAAGCACTAACATTTGGGGCAATAAGGGTTGGCGAGTAACCGAAGTGGTTGCTGGTGTGACAAAAGATGTTTTTACTAATCGAACCGTACCTCAAGGTGTCGTAGTTAATAGTACGCTCAATAGTATTGTATTCAGTGCGGCAACAGGCATGGTACAAACTGCACTTGGTGCTACGGTGAGTACCACTTTTAGAGTGTGTGATGCTAAGTCATCTAAAGAAACGGGGTTTGATGTGTTAATCAATAACTTTGGCCGCGTTTTAGTACAAAAGCATACTAATGCCAATGTTTGTAATACTTAAAGGGGTTATGTAAAAATGTCTCAAACTTCTTTAAAAACAGCACAATTGGGCGTTGGTTTGCCAGAGATTATGGTGGCAATGTTGTTGTTGGGCGTGGCAGTGATTGGTTTTGCAGGCTTACAAGTTCGTGCTTTAAATACCACGAATAGTGCCATGTACCGTACACAGGGAGCTTCGATTGCTCAAGAGCTTGGCGAACGGATGCGTATGAACCCAGCAGGTAGGGCAACTTATGCAGGCGCATGGAACCTAACAGCAGTTAGTGCTGATAAGTGTGTTGTTGATACTTGTACTCCCGTACAAATGGCGCAATATGATATTCGTACTATGTCAGAGTTGGCGGCAGCAACCTTGCCTAATGGCCAAGTGGCTGTAAGACAATGTATCAATCGTACTAATTTATGTGTGTTTGTTTCGTGGAATGAAACCGCAACGACCGAGGGTAGTGGCCCGCCGCACTGTGTTTTAAGCACTGATGCTTATGTGCCTGATGCAGACTGTATTAAATTGGGAGCTGCATTATGAATAAATTAACTATTCAGCAAAAGGGTTTTACATTAGTTGAATTAATGGTGGCACTCGCTTTGGGCTTGGTTATTACGTTAGCAGCTACCCAATTATTTATTACTAATCAACTCAGTTTTAATTTGCAACGTGGCATGGGTAATGTGCAAGAAAATGGCCGTTTTGCGATTGACTATATTAATTCTACGGTACGTGGCTCAGAATATGCGCGCGATGGCAATACGGTAGATGAGGCAGGTATCATTACGAATAGTTCAGAATTGGTGGGTTTAACTAATCTAAATTTAGTGAGTCGTAATAATTTGACTGCATTAGGTGTTGGCTCCAGCGACCAATTAGTAGTACGCCAATGGGTATCTACCGAAATGACTAATTTTAGGGACTGTGAAGGTAATGTTGTACCTACAGGTAACTTTGTGGTCTCACGTTATTTTGTGCGTGCAGATACCCCTGCGGGTTCTGCAGCTGCTTTAGCGTGTGATGCAGGTGTCTATACCGATGGTGATGCTGCCATTACTAATTATGGTGATAATGGTGTGGTCTTGTTATCAACTATTGATAGTTTTCAGGTTCTATTAGGTGTAGCAGCTACGCCTACTCCGCCTAGTGGCCAACGTTTTCCTGTACGTTACATGACTGTCAGCACTTACGCAGCACTACCTGCTCCGCGTCCAGTGATTAGTGCTTTGCGTGTGGGAGTGTTAGTACGCTCTAGCGAAAGCACAGGGGAGAGTTTTGGTGCGCCAGCTAATATCCAAGTCTTAGATACCGTAGTGTTGGGTAATGATATTAACGATAAGCGTGTGCATAGGTTGTTTACTAGCACTCTAGCACTACGCAACGCCATTTGAGGATACCGCAATGACCTTATCATTACAACAACAGAGGGCGCATTTGCAACGAGGGGCTGCTTTAATTGCCGTCTTGGTCATCTTAATTGTCATTACTTTATTGGGTGTTACCGCAATGCGAATGGGTATTACCAGTCTTGCTTTAGCTACCAACAGTCAGGTTGTTCAAGTGTTGTTTCAAAGTGCGGACACAGGTACCAATCAATTGGTAAATACGGTTAATCAAATGGGTGCCAAGGCATTAGAGACATCAGGCGTATTGGCGGGTGATACGGGCGTGTTGTGTGTGACTCCTACGGCAGCAGCAAATTTTCCTGGCTTAACCACAGGTACTTGCAATGCTGAGAATTCTTCTTCTTACCTCAATGAAAGTAAAGTGGTGTTAGCACAGGTAAACTTTTTAAAAGAAGATTTAACAGGATGGACGAGTAGTTTGGCGCAATCGAATGTTTCAAAAGAAGGGCAAGGCAATAATCCACTGGGAGAAACTCAAAACTTAAAAGTTTTTTCTACTGCTGTGGTACCCAGTTTTGGCTCTGCTAGCACCACAACCATTAACGGATGTTTGAACAATGCGCCAGATGATATAGATGCTAACGGCCCTAATACAGCAGTTGTCACGATTACTGATTGTTTGACCAATGCAGGGGCAGTTTTTACCACGCATCAGTCTGAATACAAAATCAACCAACTTTAACTTTGAGGTGATATGATGAACAACAAAAAAGTGAACATAAGTAGCCTAAAACGTAAAGCCTTGGCGAGTGCGGTTGCTTGTGTATATATGAGTCTTGCTGTTGCCCCTGTTTATGCCAGTGATACCGAAATTTATGTAGCAGCAACTGACGAATCCACCATTTCGCCTAACTTGATGATGATGATTGATACATCGGGTAGTATGGCATACTGTATGGAAAATGATAGCAGTTGTACCTCACCCAATCAGCGTATGGATGTCTTAAAAGATGCCATGCAAAAAATCTTGCGTGGATCAGCCACTACTAAAGCTGTACCTGGCAATGTCAAAATGGGTTTAGGGCGTTATCACCCGACTAATGCTGATAAGGGGGGGTATATTGCCTATCCTGCGCGTCCTTTGGATGCTTTTGTACAAATTAACCCCAATGGATTTGTCTCCTCTACAGGTGCAACAGGAAACTCTGATGGTGTGCAATCCACTTCGTCTAATCTGACGGCTGGTGAAGTGAGAATTGGCGTGGATGGTAGTAATAATAACGCCGCAGGTTTCCATTTTGAGAAAGTACGTGTACCTAAAGGAGCAACGGTTACAGAGGCTTATATTCAAGTGGTTGCTAATGCTAGTAACTCAGGCACATCAACATGGGAAGTAGCCGCGCATGCGATTGGTGATGCACCTGCATTTAATACTACTGCCATTAACTCTCGTACTTATGGCGAAGAGTTTGTGTATCAACCTGACCCATGGATTGCAGGCGAAAAACAAACTATTCCTGTGACAGTTGCTGTTAATGAGGTGGTTAATCGTAGCGATTGGTGTGGTGATAATGCCTTAGCGATTCGGATTCGTGATATAGGGGTAACTCCCACTACTCGTCGTGCCTATTCTTTTGAAGGTGCAGGCTCAAACCCTGATTTAAAACCTCTATTAGTGGTTAAATATACCATTGACCCCGAAAAAACTGACAGTTGTATCAAAAATGCCCCACGCACGATGGTTGTTTCTTTAACTGACACCAAAGATGATGTTGAATGGTGGTCTAACTCTAGTAGCACGATAGACCACGATAATACCACGTTGACTTTTAACCGTTTAACCAGTAGTACCCAAAAAAATATTGTTGGTTTGTATTATCGTAACTTGCCCATCAAAGCTGGCTCGACAATTACCAGCGCGGTGTTATTGGGACGGCCAAGTAACAACTATACGGGTGTTAACGAGGTTCAAGTAAAAGGGATTAAAGTTGTCAATTTAAACCCGTTTTGTGCTGCAACCTGTATTACCCCTACAGCAGCTAATGCCTTGGCTAAAACATCAGCCACAACTTTGTTCACACCGTCAAGCTCGACAGGGACTGCAAATGCGCTTACTAAGGATTTTACCTACGCAATTGATGTAAGCAATATTGTTTCCGAAATTATTGGCCAATCGGGTTGGGACGAAGGTAAAAACATGGGTTTTACCTTAGTCAATAATACCAATACCAATAATAGCAGTGCCAATTTTAGGTCGCGTAACAATACGGCTATTACTCATGTGCAGTTACAACTTAATTGGATAGACCCGTTAGTCACCAATTTAACGGTATTAGAAACCGTGCGTGACCAACTTGAGGCAGAAGTAAAACTATTAACACCAACGGGTGGTACTCCATTGGCCGCCGCTTATGCCGAAGCCTCGCGTTATATGTATGGTTTAGCCCCTTTTAATACCACGGCCGCTGATTATGACGTACGCACTGTCACTACCGCTACGCCGAAGAAATATATATCGCCCATTCCTGCAGAGGATGAATGCTCCGCAAACTATGTGTTTTTGTTAACAGACGGTGAGCCAACTAACGATGCAAGTAATAAGACTAATACACAAGGCATAACCAATAAAACCTGTTCTGGTGGGGCTAATGCCGCTCAGTGGGACTGTATGTTAAAACTTGCTGACTATAATATCAGTAACAAAACGAATGCGACTGTTCCTTTACCCAAAAAACGCGTACGTACTAATACCGTGATTTTGGGGCCTTTGGGTGGTACAGCCGAAACTAAAATGAAGGAGTTGGCTGCCGCAGGTCAAGGCCAATACTATAAAGCAGAGAATGTAGAACAGCTTATTAAAGCGATTTCGGAAACCATTGATGATGCTTTAGAGTTGAGCGGTACGATTACCGCCGCAGGGGTAGCGGTTAACCAGCTTACTCGTTTAAATCACTTAGACCAACTGTATTATGCGGTGTTTGAGCCACGGCCTAAATCGTACCGTTGGGACGGTAATTTGAAACGTTATAGATTAAAAGGCTCAACAATTGTTGATGTCACGGATGCTCCTGCTGTAGATAACACTACAGGCTTCTTCAAGTCCGAGAGTAAGAGTTTTTGGAGCCCAACAACTGATGGTAAGTCGGCCGTATTAGGTGGGGCTGCGAGTGTATTGCCTGCTCCCGATGGCGTAAATTCACGCAAAATGTACACTTATATGGGATCTCTAGCTTCCAAAAATGTCCCTTTGACAACAATTAACTTAGGAGATACTGCCTTTAACACCGCAGCTAAAGCGGCAACTGGCGTATCAGACGATGCTGTTTATACTAATTTAATGAATTGGTATAAAGGCTATGAAATTTCCAGTTTATATGATGGTCTAGAAACACCAACTGCTGAGCGTAAACAATTAGGTGCAGTGTTGCATTCGCAACCAGTTTTGATTAACTATGGTTATACGGGCACTTTAGCAAACGCGAGTGAGGCGGATAACCAAAAAAACTATGTGTTTTTTAGTACCTTAGAAGGCACTTTACATGCGGTAGAAGCTAAAACAGGTAAAGAGAAATTTAGCTTTATTCCAGGTGAAAAATTATCCACACTCAAAGACCGTTATGATAATCCAATGGCCGGTTTGCCTGAGTTTGGTATGGACTTAACATGGACAAGTTTGCGTAAAGATTCTGATTCTTCAGGACAAATAGGCGCAGGCGATAAAGTTTACTTGTATGGTGGTATGCGTATGGGGGGTAAAAACTACTATGCGCTGGATGTGACTAACCTAGATAGCCCCAAATTGCTGTTTGCGATAGAGGGTGGTACAGGTAAATATACTAATATGGGGCAGTCATGGTCTCAGCCAATCGCAGCTAATATAAAAGTAGGCAATGTTAAGAAGCCAGTGTTGATCTTTGGTGGTGGTTATGACCCACGCCATGAAACAGCCAATGAGATTTTTACAGGCAATGACAAAGGTAACCAACTGTATATTATTGATGCGTTTACAGGCAACTTGTTATGGTTTGCCAGTGGCAATAGTGCCGATGCTGCTAATAAATACGTTCCAGATATGAAGTTTAGTGTGCCGAGTTCGCCAAACCCAGTTGATTTCAATGGTGATGGTGTGGCCGATGCGATTTATTTTGGAGACTTAGGTGGCCAAGTATTTAGAGTGGATCTTGACAGCAAAGCAACATCTAACGGTGCGATTGGTAAACGTGTGCGTTTATTAGCAAAAGTAGGTCAAACTGAAACTGCTAACTCCGAAAGTCAACGCCGCTTTTATGAGCCACCCACAGTTGCTACCTTTACAGACTCAGCAGGACAAAAGTTTGCTACGGTGTCTATTGGTTCAGGTTACAGAAGTCGACCATTAAATGTGGTAACCAAAGAGCGTTATTTTGTCTTCTTTGATAAAGATGTTCATAAAGCTAATTTGCTTACCATGGATGACACGGCTTTACAGGCTACTATTACAACAAGTAATTTAGCCGAGTTGGATATGAACTCATCAGCGACTAAGCTTAATGGTGTCGATGTTACTAATAAAATGGGTTGGTACATTAACTTTACTGAATCAGGCGAAAAAAGTTTAGCAGCTGGTTTAATTTTTCAGTCTAAATTGATTTTTACCTCTTATTCGCCAACCTTTGCGGGTTCGAGTAACTGTAGTCCTGTAGCGGGTAAAACCAATCAGTATCTGTTCTGTATGCCTTATGGTAAACAATGTAGTACGGCACCTTATTTTACACCTAATATAATGCTCGGCTTGGGTGGTGCACCCCAGTTGATTGTTTCTGAAACAGTAGACGAAAGTGGTGGTGGCAGTGGGGGCGGTGAAGTTGAAAAGAAAAAAGATGCGTGTGCTTTAGTTGGAACAAACATCAATTGTGGTATTTTTGCTGACCCAGAGCCTTCTACGACATTGGAACGTACCAAAAAATGGCGCGAAAAACTCGGTAATTAAACAGGGTAATATAGGCAAAGTTTATGTCAGTCTAGTGCTGACATAAGCTTTTTTGTCGGAGAACACATATATGCGTAGTAAATCATGGGGTTTTACCCTGATGGAGATGATGATAGTAGTTGCTATCATGGGGATTTTAGCAACGATAGCATGGCCTCAATATCAACAATATGTAGTACGCAATAACCGAGTGGCTATGCAGTCCGAGTTAATGCTGATCGCTTCTGCTTTTGAGCGTTATCGTTCACAACAGTTGACCTATGCCAACGCAACTGCCGCACTGATTTATGGTGCAACTAAATACCCTAAATCGGGTGTTACTTTATATAATTTGACCTTTACTGTAGCTCCCAATGGCTTAACTTGGAATGTGACGGCTGTGCCTGCAACGGGTGGCTTACAAGCCAAAGTGAATGATGGTGCTTTAGCAATTGACAGTACAGGTCGGCGTTGTTGGAAAAAAGGCTCGTCAAGTTGTGACCTAGCGGATAGTACCCAAGACTGGAGTGTTAAATAGAGTTAGTAGCTTATATACAGCGTACCGAAATACAGGATAAATGGCATGAGTCCCGTGTTAGATTGCACCTCACACGGGCTTGTATGTATAAGAAATTTTAAGCTAAGATTTGTTTAGGTGGGACAGTTAATCATACCGCCATTACTGTCTTCATGAAAACCATCGCCGTTATTATCTTTTGATAGTCGGGCGCGGCCACCGCGACTGACTATTACCTGCCTGCTATAGAGTGGGTTTTTATCTAATTCGCAATAAGTAAATGTGCCATTGCTGGCATAAGTAATACCCATACTCTCAAAAATAAGACGTTGACCACTAAAGCCATGCCATGTCAGTTTGGCATTATTTAAATCTAACGGTACATATTTAATAATACGGTCAGCATTATCTATTACACCATTACGATTACCATCCTCAAATAATAATGCCCCTTTTGACCAGTTATTAACACATGTTTGCTGGTCGAGAGTTCCACAAAAAGTGAGTGGACGGCGATTACTAATCGCATAAGCGCGGGCAAAATGTATGACATGTTGTACTTCAATGCTAGTACGATACGCTTGTTGTGTTTTGCGCCAATGAGAAAAATTGTGATTGGCAACTAGCGTGACAATACAAAAAATGGTGATAGCGACTAATAACTCAATGAGTGTAAAACCACGTAACTGGTGCATAATAAGCAATCCTTGCAATAATTCATAATATGTCCTATATCGGTTTATTCTAACAGTATTTTTAAGTGAGTCAAGTTGATGCGTATAGTGGTGATAGGAGCAGGTGTCATAGGGTTGTTGACCGCTTTTAAATTGGCCAAAGCAGGTCATCAAGTCACGATATTAGAAAAAAATGCTCAATCGACAGAGTCTTCGTGGGCGGGTGGCGGTATTGTCTCACCGATGTATCCTTGGCGTTATGCCCCTGCTGTTACTGCTTTAGCTCAATTGGCTCAAGCTGAATATCCGCTATTAGCTCAAGAGTTATTACAATTAACAGGCATTAATATCGAACTCAATCAATGTGGTATGTTGATGTTAAATACCGATGATAAACGTGATGCGCTGGTATGGGCAGAGCAATATCAACAGCAAATAGCCTATTTATCTCAGACGCAAATTCGTCAATTATCTCCGTTATTGGCAACAGCTTTTGTTGATGCGGTGTGGTTGCCCCACGTGGCTAATGTGCGTAATCCACGCTTATTACAAGCATTAGGTCAAGCAGTGAGATTGTGTGGGGTGCGTTATGTGGGTGACGCGGAAGTGTGTGCTTGGCAATACACACAAGGACAATTATTGGCGGTTGAAACCAAACAAGGACAGCGTTATGAAGCGGATAATTTTGTGATGACTACAGGTGCATGGACGGGTAGGGTAGCACAAGACTTAGGGCTAAATTTGCCTATCAAACCCATGAAAGGACAGATGTTGCTTTATAAGTTACCTCAACAGTTATTGGCACAAATCGTATTATATCAGGGGCATTATTTAATTCCACGTCAAGATGGCCATCTGTTATGTGGTTCAACGTTAGAAGATACGGGTTTTGATAAACACACCACATCTGAAGCCTTACAGTTATTATCTCAGTCAGCACAACACATTTTGCCACTATTGGCAAATTATCAACCGATTAAACACTGGGCAGGCTTACGTCCTGCTTCTCCCAATGGTATTCCGTTTATTGGACGTTTACCTGAGTGGTCTAATGTGTGGCTGAATGCAGGGCAGTTTCGTAATGGCTTGGTGTTAGCTCCTGCATCAGCACAATTATTAGTTGATTTAATGTTGGGACAATCGCCGTCTATCAATCCCCAGTCATATCAAATTTTTTAATTCAGGACTTACGCATTGCGCCGCAATTAGCGCGTTTTGCGAGCATAAAACCGTGAAATGCGCGCAAATAAGCGATAACCGCGTAAGTCATAAATTGTCATTATCATCATCGCTATCATCATCTAAACCGAGTTTTTTCAGGCGATAACGTAATGACCTAAAAGTCATGCCTAATTTTTTGGCAGCGGCGGTTCTGTTCCAGCGTGTATCATCTAAGGCTTTAATAATTAAGTTTTTTTCGATTCCGAGTAAGTAGTCTTCTAAAGATTCACCCGAAATTTGTTCAGGGCTAAGTGCCGCTTGAGCATGTGTTGGTGTAGCAGTTTTAGAGCTGGTTGTGGTTTGACTCGCAGGTAATTGTAAATGTTCGGGTAAAATTTCATGGCCTTCACACAGGGTGAGAGCGCGTTCTAAAATGTTTTGCAATTCACGCACATTACCAAAAAAAGGATAATGTTTGAGGGCAGCACGGGAGGCCATACTCAAATTGGGGGCATCTATACCCCATTCATCGCTTAAACGCGCTAAAAATGTATTGGCTAAAAGCGTAATATCATCACCACGCTCACGCAAGGCAGGAATACGCGCTTGAATAACATTGATGCGATAAAATAAATCTTGTCTAAAACGTCCCGCCGTAACTTCGGCAGCCAAATCTTTATGTGTGGCACTTAATAAACGAATATTAACGGGAATTTCTTTGGCATGACCAATGGGACGAATGGTTTTTTCTTGAATGGCGCGTAAGAGTTTGACTTGCATACTAATGGGTAAATCGGCAACTTCATCCAAAAACAAAGTGCCTTCGTTAGCAGCTTGAAATAAGCCAATTTTGTCTTCGGTTGCACCTGTAAAACTGCCTTTCTTGTGGCCAAAAAACTCACTTTCCATCAATTCAGAAGGAATTGCACCACAGTTGACTGGAATAAAAGGCTTTTCGGCGCGTGGGCTTAAATCGTGAATTAAACGTGCAACAACTTCTTTGCCTGTACCAGATTCGCCACTAATATACACGGGTGCTTGACTACGTGCTAATTTACGAATCGTTTCTTTGAGTTCTAACATCACCAATGATTGGCCTAACAGACGTTGTTCGCAGTCTTCTTTGGGGCGATGTTGCCCTGATAATTTGAGTGCATTACGCACTAAATCACGTAACCGAGACAGTTCTACAGGTTTAGAAACAAAATCAAATGCACCTGCTTTTAATACCGTGACCGCCATTTCGGTGCTGCCATAGGCGGTAATCACCGCAACAGGCGTTTGCGGATAGTTTTTTTGAATATGTTGTACGATATCTAAACCACTCCCATCGGGTAAGTGCATATCGGTTAAACATAATTGAAAATGTTCTTTTTTGAGTAAAGATAAGGCACTGTGTACATCTTCTGCGGTTTTACATTCAATACCCATACGCTCAAGCGTAATCGCGAGTAATTCGCTAATATCGGGTTCATCATCAATAATAAGTGCTTTTGTTGTCATGGTTAAATTAACCGATTTGGATGAGAAAAAGTAATTCTAAAACAAGCCCCTTCAGGTTGGGGAATATAATCTAAATGAGCTTGGTTGGCTTCGCACAGTTCACGCGCTAAATATAAGCCTAGTCCTGTACCATGTTTTTCGGTGGTAAAAAAGGGTTCAAACAGATTTTTTTGATTATCTTCCGCTACACCAGGCCCTAAGTCGTAAATTTCTAAGTAGGGCAGTTGATTGATATTATCAACATCGGCCATCATTTCAATGGTGTTATGTTTGTTTTTGGCACTGTAACGAAAGGCATTGTTAACCATATTATAAACTACTTGATACAACTGGTCGGTATCAAAACGAATTAACACAGGAGAGTCAGTATGAAAAATGATTTGTCTTTCTTCGTTAGAGGTTTGAATAAATTCATCTATAAAATTATCAAGCCACTCTTTTAAGTTAATTAATTGTGGTGTGGATTTTTGACGGCGTGATAATTGTAGAATGGTTTCAATAATGTTATTTACCCGATGACAATGTTGTTCAATAATGGTTAATAAGCGTTTGTCTGCACCATTAATTAGTTCTGATTCATTTAATAACTGTGCAGCATGGCTAATTGCTCCAAGCGGATTTCTAATTTCGTGGGCAATACTTGCGGTTAAACGCCCTAAAGAAGCAAGTTTTAATTGTTGGGCTTTTTGCGTGGTTTGAGCAGTATTTTCTAAAAAAATTAAACTGTTATTAGCATGACTCGATTCGAGTTTCATATATGAAACATTAAGTTCAGGATAGGCAGGTTGATTTTTAAATATCAAAGGACGAAGCATTAAATTTTCGCGCCATGCTAATAAGCCTGCATCTAATATACTGGAAATTTCTTTTAAATGACTCTGTGGTTTTATGTCTTCTATGCCAAGTAGTTGTTTAGCAGCGATATTTAATAATAATAATTGACGTTGTTCATTGACTACTAATACGCCTGTGTGCATACGATTAATAATTTGCTCATTAAGTTTTTGTAGATTTTCTACTTCAATAGATTTGTGTAAAGCCAGTGCTTCGACTTGGCGAAAACGATGACTAATTAACTGGCTGAATACCGCAACGGCAAAAAAACTTAAACTTAAAATAGAGGCTTGACCAAGGTTTTCGGCACTTACATGCTCAAAGTTAGTTAAAATAAAATAAAACTGCTCATATAACACTGCCAATGCGGCAATAGCAGCAATTAAGGGGCCTCGTTTACCTGGTAATAAGATATTACCAGCGGCAACCATCACTAAATAAAGCATACTTAATTGGGCGGTAGGCCCTCCATTAGCATGCATAATAAAAGTAATGGCAATAATGTCAATTAATAAGAAAAAAAAGGCTTGCAAACGAGGCTTAGAGCGAAGTTTTCTGTTTAAAATTAAACCAGCAGTGGTTAAAAATAAATACAGAATACTAGTGCTTAGAAAAAGTTGTGGATTATATGCCCCAATGAGAGGATTATGTGGATTAACACTAAATAAAATAAGCAATAGTGCCGCTAAAACGACACGATAATAGCTATAAATATGCAATAAACGCCAATCATCGTGGCTTTCTGGAAAGTTATTGAGTGGAATTTTTGTCATTTTTTATGTTGCAAATAAGTATCACGGTGCGCTTCACTACAAAAAAACAAACCTTGTGTTTGTGTAGATTCACCTTCAGCAATATGAACACCACAATGAGCGCATTGTTGCATCATAGGTGCGGGTGGCGGTGTTTGTTGTTGTTCTTTAAGTTGTTGTGACGAATTGTTTAAAGCCCGTTTTACAAAGGAATAGACCAGCCAAATAATGCCTGCAATAATCAATAAACGTAACAAAGTTGCCATTATCATTACTCCTATGCTTTTTCTGTCTAGAATATAAGCAAATAAACCAACAATAGACACGTCCCAGACAATAGCTAAACTCTAGGTTGGACAAATCGGTAATAATTAGCCCAGCGCAACACTTCACAAGAGAACATCATGACCTTACGCATCGCTTTTGCCCAGCATAATTTTTTAGTGGGTGGTATTGCTCAAAATGCAGAGAAAATACGCCAATTAGCCCAGCAAGCGCAAGTCCAGCACTGTGATGTTATTGTTTTTCCTGAGTTATGTGTAACGGGCTATCCGCCCGAAGATTTGTTATTACGCCCTAGTTTGAGTCTGCGTGTTGAACAAGCTTTGTCGAGTTTAGCAGACATTAAAGACATCGTCCTCATTTTGGGTTATCCCAAACAAGTGAATGGACAATTATTTAATATGGCGGGAGCGTGGTTAAATGGCACATTATTGGCGGAGTATGCCAAACAACAACTACCTAATTATCAAGTGTTTGATGAGAAACGTTATTTTAGCGCAGGTACTCAATCAGTAGTGTTTGAATATCGGCAGCAGCGTATCGCCTTAAATATCTGTGAAGATATTTGGCACAATCAGCCGATTGCGCAAGCTAAAGCACTTGATGCCGATATGTTAATTGTGCTTAATGCCTCACCGTTTCATCTGCACAAACAAAGCCAACGTGTGGCGATGCTACAACAACGCGCTCAAGAGCATGATTTGGCGATTGCTTATATCAATTTGGTAGGGGGACAAGATGAATTGGTATTTGATGGCGGTTCGTTTGCAGTGAATGCGAATGGGCAAGTTGCCTACGAAGCGCCTTTATTTTGTGAGCAATTAGCAGTCGTTGAATTTAATCAAGCGCATCAATTTGTCAGCCAAAACCGCGCCGAACTATTAAGCGAAGAAGCGGCAGCCTATCAAGCATTGGTTTTGGGTGTGCGTGACTATGTCACTAAAAGTGGTTTTAAGGGCGTGGTGTTGGGCTTGTCAGGAGGCATTGACTCGGCTCTAGTATTAGCGATAGCGGTTGATGCCTTAGGGGCAGAGCAGGTGAATGCGGTGATGATGCCTTATCATTACACATCACAAATGAGTTTGGAGGATGCCGCAGCCCAAGCCAATATTTTAGGGATAAATTATTCTATTATTGAAATTGCGACCGCCGTAGAAGCCTTTAGCCAGTTATTACAACCCGCTTTTGCGGGACTCAATAAAGATAAAACCGAAGAAAACTTACAGGCACGGTCACGCGGTGTGTTGTTAATGGCGTTGTCCAACAAAAAAGGTTGGTTGGTATTAACGACAGGCAATAAGTCAGAAATGGCCGTAGGTTATGCTACTTTGTATGGTGATATGGCTGGTGGTTTTGATGTTTTAAAAGATGTGCCAAAAACCTTGGTATTTAGATTGGCAGAATATCGTAATCGTATTGCAGGGCGTGCCATTATTCCGCAACGAGTGATTGATAGACCGCCTTCAGCCGAATTAGCTCCTGATCAAAAAGATGAAGATAGTTTACCGCCATATCCTGTCTTAGATGCCATATTAGCTTTGTATATAGAACACGACCAAAGTGCTGAGGCTATTATCAGCCAAGGTTTTGACCGTGATACAGTGTATCGCGTGTTAAAAATGGTCGATTTTAATGAGTACAAACGTCGTCAAGCAGCAATTGGCCCGCGTATTACTCAACGTGGTTTTGGCCGTGACCGCCGTTATCCTTTGGTTAATGGTTGGCCAATTGGCGATTGAATCAGTTATCAGTAGGTTTGACAATCCTCACAGATTTGTCAAGCTGTTCACTGTTCACTGTTCACTGTTCACTGTTCACTGTTCACTGTTCACTGTTCACTGTTCACTGTTCACTGTTCACTGTTCACTGTTCACTGTTCACTGTTCACTGTTCACTGTTCACTGTTTTCAGAAAACCAACCCAATACACCGCGTTTTTGCCGAGGATCAACAGGGACACGAATGACTACTGTTGCTGATAGTTGGTCATGCCATGCAAAACCTCGGCGATTAACCCATGCCCAAAAATAATTGGCCAAAAAGCCAAACACTAAGCTAATGGCAAATAGCCCCGCACCTTGACTTAGTAAACTGGCGGCGAGTCCACAAACACTGGGTAAAATTAATGCAGCAGCACAACGTCCCGCGCTATCAGACCAAGAGAGTAATTGGCCATTAGCTTTAACAACTTTTAAACGCCACGTTTGCATTCCCAATGTTTGACCATTTTTACGCCAAAAATAACCATAAAATAACCATGTCATCACCACCATAGCGGGAAATAACACTAAATGACGAAAGTTGGCTGATAAAACCTGTGTTTGATTTTGACTAGATACGTCAGAGGGAGTTGCAATGACTACTAAAATTACCGCAACAATGGCATTAAGTGCAAAAATCAATAAACCATCATAAATAATCGCTGCTAAACGTACCCCTATACCTGCCAATTCAATAGTGGGTTTCGCTTCAGGGGCAGTAGAAGGGCTTGGTGGTGCTTGTTTGATACGAGATTTTTTTGACATGAGTACAGCTACTTTGTGCTAAAAGGAGGAGTTGAAGTGCCGACTTACTGATGACTCATCAGTTGCTCTACTGACTGAGCTATTTCAGCAAAATAAAAAAGAGGGAATTTTTGAGTCCTAAGTAAAAGTGGATTTTAATCAAGGTTACTTAAAAAACAAGTGCAGTTTTGAGCCAAGTTTGCTATATTTCGCGCCCTTGTTGTGCCTAGCTCTAACGAAGCGACTGTTAGGGTAGGCCAAAAGAATGGTCATCGTTCGTTCCTGCTTTAGACGCAGGGGGGCGAACACATATTATACCACTCTTTGAGATAATGATTATGAAAGCCGACATTCATCCAAAATACGAAGAAATTACTGCGACTTGTTCTTGTGGTAATGTTATCATCACCCGTTCAGCCTTATGCAAAAACATCCACTTAGACGTGTGTGGCAAATGCCATCCATTCTATACGGGTCAACAAAAAGTTGTTGATACAGGTGGTCGTATTGATAAGTTTAAGCAACGTTTTGGTGGTCGCAGTTTCAGCAAAAAATAATTGTTCTGAAATTGTGCAGTCAAAAGGCGAGTCGTGTACTCGCCTTTTTATTTAGAAGATATCTTCGCTGGTTGCCTGTGGTGTGGTGTTGGCAGGAGCTGCTTCCGTTGTGTTAGTTGCTGTATCGGCAGGGGCAGGAACAGGAGCAGTCGTTTGACTGTTATTATTGCTTTTGCTTGTGTTATTGCTGGTGGCGATAGATTCATCTAACCATTGCTCGGGTATATCGGCCAGTGCGTGATTCATAAACGATGTCCATAATGGCAACGCCGCATAACCCCCATATTCTAAACGCCCTAACGAGGCTGGTTTGTCGAAGCCAACCCAACTGACAGCCACTAATTTGGGGCTAAAACCTGCAAACCACGCATCTTTAGCGTCATTAGTCGTACCCGTTTTGCCTGCAATATCATTTCTGCCCAATTTTAAAGCACTGCGTGCTGTGCCATGTAAAATGACATCACGTAAAATGTTTGCCATTTGTTTGGAAGATTTTTCACTCATAATCCGTTTGGCAACAGGAAAACTAGGGGCATAAACAGGCGGAGGTAATTCGCTGGGTGGTTCAAGTACGCTAATCTCGCTACCTTCGCCAACAATTTCTGTGGGAGCAGGGACAGGTGTAATCATTTCATTGGCTAAAGCAGGATTATCGCAGGCTTTACATACTTGTTCGGGTTGGGCTTGAAACAGCAATTTGCCTGTAGCATCTTCAATACGTTCAATAAAATAAGGATTAACACGATAACCACCATTGGCAAAGGCGGCATAACCTGTCGCCATTTGTATTGGTACAACCTGTGCCGTACCCAAAGCGAGTGTCAAATTGTCGGGTAAATTATCATCAATAAAACCAAAACGAGGTAAATAACTACGCGCACGGTCTAAACCAACGGATTGTAATAAACGTACCGAAACTAAGTTACGCGATAAATACAAGGCGCGTCTCAGGGTAATCGCTCCCATAAAACGGCCATCAGCATTACTTGGACTCCAATTGCCTACAGTCATGGGCGAATCATTCACCATACTATTGGGCGTAAAGCCCCGTTCTAAGGCCAAAGCATAAATAAAAGGTTTTAAGGTAGAGCCAGCTTGTCGCCAACCTTGAATGCCATGATTAAATTGACTAATACTAAAATCAAAGCCTCCTGCTAGAGCTTCTATTGCGCCTGTTTCTGGGTTAAGAGCGACCAATTCTCCTTGTACCTTGGGAATTTGCCTTAGTACCCAAATGCCGCCTGCTTTTTTGACTCTAATAATATCGCCCATATTGACGATTTGTGATGCTTTACTAGGGGATGCACCAACACTATTGACTGACTTATAACGTCTTGCCCAACTCAAGCCACCCCACGGAATGGTAATGGTTTTGCCATCACGCATCAGGGCTTCAACGGAGTTTTTATTGATTTTAGTGACTTGTGCAGGTGCTAAGCCACCCACTACATTAAAACTACTGAGTACTTTTTGACTGCTATTTGCTTCTGCACCACGCCAGCCATGACGTAAATCATAGGCTAACAAGCCATCAATCACGGCATCTACTGCTGCATTTTGGATGTCAGAGCGCACAGTGGTATAAACTTTATAACCAGCACCGAGTACTTTTTCACCAAAACGTGCAGTAAGAGCCGCACGTACCATTTCGGCTAAATAAGGGGCTTTGACTTCATCAACCGTAGCACGATATTGAATACCAGTTCCTTCGGCAATGGCTTGCTCATAAGCTGCTTGTTTAATATAACCCAAACTTAACATTCGCCCTAAAATCCAATCACGCCTTTCGAGCGCGCGTTTAGGGTTGACCACAGGATTATATTTGGATGGGGCTTTGGGTAAACCCGCTATCATGGCAATTTCTGCTAAAGATAGTTGATTAACATTTTTACTGTAGTAAACTTCGGCAGCAGCACCAATACCATAAGCACGTTGCCCCAAATAAATTTTATTAACATATAATTCCAAAATTTCTTGTTTAGATAGCGCGTGTTCGATATTTTGCGCTAAAAGAATTTCGGTAAATTTGCGGCTAAATGTCCGTTGAGAACTTAAAAAATAATTTTTAGCCACTTGCATAGTAATGGTTGAACCGCCTGACTGGATAGAGCCTGTTTCGGCTAAATCGACAAAGGCACGCGCCAAACCTTTAAAACTGACACCTTGATGATGAAAAAAATTATCATCCTCGGCAGCTAAAAAAGCTTGGACTAACAGGGGAGGGATTTCATCATAGCGTAAAGGGCGACTGTGCTTTTCGCCAAACTCGCTAATCAGTTTTCCATCTCGACTGTAAATTTGTAGTGGCGTTTCAAGTTTTATTTCGCGGAGTTGTTCAACATTTGGCAATTGTGGGGTAAGGTATAAATAGACACCGATGCTAAGTGTTGATACGCTAAGCAGACCCGCAAGGCCGAAAGCTACCAAAGGATGAATGCGTGCTAATTTAGACGTAATTTTTTTCATTGGAGACCAAAGTGTAATAACAAACTAGGTGACAGCAACTAAGCGATGGTAGATTATAACTGTAATAATCACTTGTGCGGTACTTGCAGTCGTGTTAAGACTAGCATTTAATGTTAATTGGTATGAATGTGGTATAACTCTGCATTCTCATTACAAAAATAAAAGGGAACAAATGACGTGCTGCCCTTTCTAGGTAAAAAAAATACAAGCCTTGTAGGCTTAGATATCAGCTCCACCTCGGTAAAGCTCTTGGAACTTAGTTTACAAGGCGATCGTTATCGAGTGGAAAGCTATGGGGTCGAACCATTGCCGCAAAATGCGGTGGTCGAAAAAAACATCGCCGATGTCGAAGGCGTTGGCGAAGCTATTACCAGACTGATTGCTCGAGCTAAACCTCGTAGTAAAAATGCAGCCGTCGCTGTATCTGGTTCGGCGGTTATCACCAAAGTCATTGAGATGGATGCCGACTTGTCTGATGATGAACGTGAGTCGCAAATACGTTTAGAAGCTGACCAGTATATTCCCTATCCTTTAGAAGAGATTAGTCTCGATTTTGAAGTGATAGGCGAATCAGCAACTAATCCTGAGCGAGTCAGTGTTTTGTTGGCAGCATCGCGCACCGAAAATATCGAAATGCGGACAGATGCGCTCATTATTGCCAATATGACCGCTAAAATTGTTGATGTTGAAGCCTATGCCATGGAAAGAGCGTTTGACTTATTGGTTGACAGCTTACCCTGTGGTCGTGAAGGGACGGTGGCAGTCATTGATATCGGCGCGAGTATGACTACCTTGAGCGTGATAAATGATGGCAAAATCATTTACACCCGTGAGCAGTTGTTTGGTGGTCGGCAATTAACCGAAGAAATTCAACGCCGTTATGGTTTGTCTTTTGAGGAAGCAGGCAAACTCAAAAAAGAAGGTGGCTTGCCTGATGATTATGAAGTCGAGGTATTACGCCCCTTCAAAGATGCCGTAGTGCAACAGGTTACGCGTTCTTTGCAGTTTTTCTTTTCTTCTAGTCAGTACAATGATGTTGATCATATTTTATTGGCGGGTGGTACTGCTTCTATTGTGGGCTTGGCCGAAACAGTACAAGAAAAATTAGGTACAGCGGTAGCCGTAGCTAATCCCTTTGTGCATATGTCTTTTGCTCCGCAAATTAACGCGGCTGCTATTAGCAATGATGCGCCTGCGCTAATGATAGCATGTGGTCTCGCGTTAAGGAGTTTTGACTAAATGGCTAAAATTAACCTGTTGCCGTGGCGACAAGAACTCAAAAAACAACGCCAGCAAGAGTTTATTGTTATCAATGCCGTAGTCGCTTTATCGGCTGCTACCATCATTATCTTCTTCCATTTGGTGTTGAGTAGTCAACTGAGTGACCAAGAAGAACGTAAGGCGTATATTCAATCAGAAATCGCCACTTTAGATAGTCAAATTAAGCAAATAGATGACTTACAAACCCGTAAAGAAGAATTACTAGCGCGAATGAAAGTGATTCAAGATTTACAGGGTCGCCGTCCTGTGATTGTTCGGGTCTTTGATGAGTTGGCACGTAATATGCCTAATAAAGTTTACTTGTCTTCGGTAAAACGCGAAGGTGATAAATTTGTTATTGAGGGTTATGCTGAAAGCAACACCCAAGTTTCGTCTTTGTTGCGTAATCTGAATGCGTCAACGTGGTTTAAAAATCCTGTGTTGTCTAATGTAGTGGCCGAAGAGACAAAAACGGGTACAAAGGCGACTAAAGTATCTGCTGATGCCAAAAAGAATAACCGTTTTGCTTTAACCGTCGAGTTAGAAGCTCCAGAGCCTGATCCCACAGAGGAAAAAACGGGAGTTAGCAAAACTAATAAGGAGGCCAGCAAATGAAGCTAAAAGCCACGAAGGGTGATGATGTAAAAGAAGGGGCAAAGTTTGACCTTCAGGAATTTGTTAATACCCTTAATACTCTTGATCCCCAAAACATAGGTTCATGGCCACTTGCCGCTAAAGTGTTGGTTTATGTCATTGTGTTTATTGTTGTGTTGATTTTGGGTTATGTTTTAGATTTGTCGGCGATGCGTGAGACTCATGCTTCGGGTGAACAAGCACAAGAAACCCTATTACAAGAATTTGAACAAAAGGTGTTTAAAGCTAACAACCTAGATGTTTATAAAAAACAACTATCGGATATGGAAGAATCTTTCGGTTCGTTATTAAAACAGCTACCTAAAGAAACAGAAGTTCCAGAGTTGTTGGAAGATGTGACACATACAGGCTTGGGGAGTGGTTTAGAGTTTGATGGCATCAATTTGGGTACAGAAAGCTCAAAAGAATTTTATGTTGAACAGCCGATTAGCATAAAAGTGCAAGGTGACTATCATGCTTTTGGTGCATTTGTTAGTGGGATATCTGCTTTGCCGCGTATTGTGACTCTGCATGATTTCAAAATTACGCCTTTAGATAATAAGTTTGCTGATACAGGTGCACCCGTTCTAACGATGGAGATACAAGCAAAAACTTATCGTTATAAGGATGCCTCCGAAGAGGATGATAAGAAAAAAGATAAAGATGCAGCGAAAAAAGGGGGAGCAACATGAAAAAGCACTCTACGCTGATGAACTTTGTCAGCCTTTCTTTAGGTATTATTGTTTTGTCAGGCTTGTCGGGCTGTGCGTCTGATTTTGATACCATGAAAGCTAAAATGGATGCGATTAGAGCTAAACCGAGAGGACGGGTAGAAACGCCACCTGAGTTTACGCCGATGCCTACCTTTACTTATGCAGCACACCAATTACGTAGTCCTTTTGTGCCACCTTCGACTTTAGAAGAGTTGTTAGCAAAAAGCTCAGGCAAACAAGTGGCTCCTGATTTTTCTCGGCCACAAGAATACTTAGAAAAGTTTGGTTTAGAGTCTTTGCGTATGCGTGGCACCTTAACTAAGGCGGGTAGCCCGTTTTTTGGTTTAGTTGAAGACTCAGATGGTGGTGTTCAGCGCGTAAAAATAGGTAATTACATGGGTAAAAATCATGGCAAAATTGTCGAAATTACACCGAGTCAAATAAACCTTGTTGAAGTGGTCCCTGATGGCCGAGATGGCTGGGTTGAACGTCCACGTACTGTAGTCATGGCCGACAAGTAAGCCAAGCTCTGGAGAATACAAATGATCAAACGGATCACAATGAACAATAACAAGTTTGCTGGAAAAAAGAGCATGTCCATTCAGCGTGTGGTACTAGGCTTGGGCCTAATGTCTGTGTTACAGATGGCGATAGCAGCAGAGCGATTGACCCTAAAAAAGGTTGATTTTGTCACTTTGCCAGGTGATGAGATTGAAGTCAAATTAGGCTTTGATGATGTACCACCTCAGTTGCAATCTTATCAAATCGAAAAACCTGCTCGATTAGTGTTTGATTTGCCAAATACCAAAAATGCCTTGACGTCACGTTACTTGAGCTTAGGTAATGGTAATGCACGTAGTTTGAGTGTGGTTGATAACCAAGAACGTACCCGAGTCGTGGTTAATTTGGGCGAATTGAGTGGTTATGCAACGCGTGTTGAAGGCAACATCCTAATTTTAAAAATTGGTAAACAAGAAGTATTAGGTACAACACCGAGTGTGGCTAATAACAACAGTACGACTACCAAGCCCGTAGTATCTGCACCTAAAGTTGCTAAAAAGATAAGCCCTTCAGTATTACAGATAGAAGGTGTTAATTTTCAACGTGGCGCACAAGGTGACGGGCAAATTAATATTGAATTGTCTCAAGCCTCCATTCCTGTTGATGTACAACAACAAGGCAATAAAGTGATTGCTCGCTTTATTGGCGCAAAAATTCCTGAAAAATTGCGTCGCCGTTTAGATGTAAATGATTTTGCTACGCCGATTAAAACCATTGATACTTATAATGAAGGCAATAATGGGGTCATGGTAATTCAGCCACAAGGTGAATTTGAGTACTTAGCTTATCAAGCTGACAATAACATGACCATTAGTGTTAAGCCCATTTTGCCTGACGCCCCCAAAAAGCGTAAAGAATTTGTCTATACAGGCGAAAAACTGTCTTTGAATTTCCAAGACATTGAAGTACGGTCAGTTTTGCAGTTAATTGCCGACTTTACTTCTTTAAACTTGGTGGCGAGTGATACCGTTTCCGGTCGAATTACTTTACGTTTGCAGAATGTCCCATGGGATCAAGCCTTAGAGTTGATTTTAAAAACTAAAGGTTTAGATAAACGGACTTCAGGTAATGTGATGCTAGTTGCACCTGCGGATGAAATTGCCGCTCGTGAACGTTTAGAATTAGAAGCTGCTAATCAGAATGAGCAATTAGTTCAGTTGCGTTCAGAATATATTCAAGTGAGTTATGCTAAAGCGGCTGATTTACAAACTATGATTACTTCGGGTATCAATACCAATAATACCGCAGGTAGTGCTTCAAACAGTTTGTTAAGTCCGCGTGGTAGTGTTTCGATTGATGCACGAACTAATACCTTGATTATTCAGGATATTCCTAAAAAGATTGATGAAATTCGTGAATTGGTCACCAAGTTAGATGTGCCTGTTAAACAGGTAATGATAGAAGCGCGTATTGTGACTGCTAACACAACCTTTGCCAAAGAGTTAGGTGTTAAGTGGGGCGTAGCTCATGACAACATTGGCGCTAATAAACGCATTATGGCGGGTGGTTCACGTACAACTTTAAGTGATATTCGTGAGTCAACTTTTGATAGTGCGACAAACACACGTACTTATGATATTACCTCGCCAGCTGATTTGGCAGTTGACTTAGGAATTGATAAAGTTGGTGCAAGCTCGCTAGCGGTTGGGATTATGAATGCCGATAACGTTGTTTTAGATTTAGAGTTATCAGCACTGCAATCAGATGGTCATGGTGAAATTGTTGCTACACCTAAAGTGTTAACCGCCGATAAACAGAAAGCTTTAATTGCTTCAGGTAAACAAATTCCCTATCAAGAGGCTTCTTCGAGCGGCGCAACGGCCATTAAGTTTATCAATGCCGAGTTGCGTTTAGAAGTTACGCCAAGTATTACGCCTGATGGTCGGGTTAATATGGAGCTGTTTATCAATAAGGATAGCGCAGGTGAAGCGTTAGCGAATGGTTCATTAACCATTAACACTAACCGCATTTCAACCAACGTTTTGGTTGATGATGGCCAAACGGTGGTTTTAGGTGGTATTTTTAGTAATGAGTCGTTAAAAGGGGTTACCAAAACGCCATTGTTAGGTGATATTCCGTTCTTAGGACGTTTGTTCCGTCAAGATGTCACACGTAATGATAAACAAGAGTTGCTGATTTTTGTCACACCACGTTTATTAAACGATACGATTGCTAGTAAGTGATGAGTGTGTAGTGACAGTCTGTAGCAATATTTTTTTAGTGGGGCCAATGGGGGCAGGAAAAACCACCATTGGCCGCCACTTAGCAGAAATGCTCTCTTGGTCATTTTTAGACAGTGACCACGAAATTGAATTGCGTACAGGTGCAACTATCCCTTGGATTTTTGATGTAGAGGGTGAGCAAGGGTTTCGTCGCCGTGAAGAAAGTATGATTGCTGAGTTGACCTCACTCAAGCATATTGTGTTAGCGACAGGTGGTGGCGCGGTATTAAAAGCTAATAACCGTCATCATCTGCATCATCGAGGTACAGTGATTTATTTAGAAACGCCTGTCAGTATGCAGCTTGAAAGAACCGCACACGATAAAAATAGACCCTTGTTACAAACTCAAGACCCGCAGCAAAAACTCACCGAGTTATTAAAAATAAGAGACCCTTTGTACCGTGAGGTTGCTCACTTGATTATGCCAACAACTAGTGGTTGTGCGCGAGATTTGGCGCAAAGCATTATTCATGCCTTAAATTTTTGATAATTATTTTCTTTATCGCATTCAAGTTGGCTAAAATACGCTTAATTGCCTTTTAGCCGAATGATTTGTTATGCAAACACTGACAGTTTCTTTAGATGCCCGTAGTTATCCCATTTTTATTGGTCAATCATTGTTAACACAAGCGTCTTGTTATGCTGCCTATTTACAGGGTAAACAAGTATTGATTGTCAGTAATAGCACCGTTGCCCCGTTATATTTAAGTCAAGTAGAGCAAACTTTAACGTCATTGGGTTATAAAGTGGCGGCACATATTTTGCCAGATGGTGAGCAATTTAAAGATTTAACCCATCTGGAAACTATATTTAACACCTTGCTCAGTCAACGCTTTAATCGAGATTGTTCTTTAGTTGCTTTAGGGGGCGGTGTTGTAGGGGATATGACGGGATTTGCTGCGGCATGTTATCAACGTGGCGTGTCATTTTTACAAATTCCGACCACATTATTGGCGCAAGTTGACTCTTCGGTGGGTGGTAAAACAGGCGTTAATCATCCCTTAGGTAAAAATATGATTGGCGCATTTAAGCAGCCAACAGCGGTTTTAGCCGATACGAGCGTTTTAGACACTTTAAATGACCGTGAATTTGCCGCAGGTTTGGCTGAGGTGATTAAATACGGTTTGATTCGTGATCTGCCATTTTTAGATTGGTTAGAGCAAAATATGGCGGGTTTGGTCGCACGCAATAAAGTTTTATTGGCGGAAGCGATAGCGCGTTCTTGTCAAAATAAGGCCGATGTCGTGGCGGCAGACGAATTAGAAGCTAATGATTTACGCGCTTTATTAAATTTAGGCCATACCTTTGGTCATGCGATTGAAACTGCGATGGGTTATGGTGTGTGGTTACATGGTGAGGCTGTGGCAACGGGTATGTTGATGGCGGCAGATTTATCGTGGCGTTTAGGTTGGTTGTCACAAGCAGAAGTGTTACGGATTAAACGCTTGTTAGAAGCAGCACAATTACCAACCGTTCCACCTACTACGATTAGCCCTGAACAGTTTTTACAATTGATGGCCGTTGATAAAAAAGTGTTAGCGGGTAAATTACGTTTGGTATTGCTCAAAAGTTTAGGACAAGCCGTAGTCACAGCTGACTTTCCATTGACTGTTTTGGAGCAAACTTTAATGGCAGGTGCTAATTTAGGGCAAAATAATGAATAACTTGCAATCACCCTTATGGTTGGCGGCTGGCAGTGTTAGTTTAGCTTTATTGTTAAGTACGGTTGTTTTTGTCAGTGTCAAAGGTAAAGGGATTATTGAGCAGCCCTCTATTCAAGAAGTATTTACGGGTGAAGTCCATGAATTTACAACAGATTTAGGTCAGTTACTTAAAGTGGTGCCACCAACTAATTATGTGGCTACCGTGCCGCAAAATCATGGCCCTCAATATCGTACCGTTGATTGGCTCAAAGCACAGGGTTCGTTGGCGTGGACTTTGCAAGTTATGTCCTCCGAAGATGAGGAAATGGTTAAATCTTATTTGGCTCAACGTAACGATAAAGAGCAGTTTGCTTATTTTATGACTCGTGAAGGTGAAAAAGTAAGTTATATAGCGGTTTATGGCAATTTTGTGACCATGGAGTTGGCCTTAGGTGTGGCAAATACGATGGATTTTGGCTTACCTGATGGTATGCGTGCGGGACCTGAAAAATTTATAACCTATGTCCCTAATGTCCCCCTGATTCAGCCTGCCATTGATCAGCCGCCACCCGCTAAATATGGAGGAGTGCCAGAAATCCCAATCGCTGTAGAACCTTCCTCAGAAGAGGCGGTTTCTTCTTCGGTAGAAGATGAAACGCTAAAAACAACACCTGTGGAGAATGATTTACCCGTAGTTGACCCATTCTAGCGTTAAATTGGCGATATCACGTCATTTTATTGCAAAAAAATCGTGGATATGTTCGGTAGTATTTGAGTGCTAAGCAATTTATATATAAAATACTTGGCCATTTTGCCCTCAATAATTGGGGGAATCCTAAGTTTTAGGGCTTACGCAGGTAATTTGATATTCCTACGCATTTTAACCATTCGCTTTGGGCTTATGTTATTGAATGCCAAATTAAAGGGTATTGTTCATAAGTCCACGTTTTTTAAGGTAAAGCCATGCACATGCAGCCGATTGCCCATTCTGGCCTCTATCAGCCTGATGAATTTCGGGATAATTGCGGTTTTGGTTTGATTGCCCACATGCAAGGGCAAGCGAGTCATCATCTCGTACAAACTTCAATTCATAGTTTAAGTTGTATGACGCACCGTGGTGCGATTGCCGCAGACGGTAAGACGGGTGATGGCTGTGGTTTGTTATTAGCCTTACCGCAAACCTTTTTTCGTGCCGTTGCTCAAACCGAATTGGGTGTTGAGTTAAATAGTCTGTTTGCGGTGGGTTTGGTATTTTTAAATACCGACACTGCTTTAGCCGCCGATGCCCAACGTATATTAAGCACTGAAATCGAAAAAGACGGTTTGTCGGTGGTTGGTTGGCGTGTAGTGCCGACTGATACTAGTATTTTAGGTGAAATAGCGTTACGCACTTTGCCTGCATTTAAGCATATTTTTGTCAATGCTCCCGAAGGCATGGATAAAGCCGAATTTAACCGCAAGTTATTTTTGGCGCGGCGGCGTGCCGAAAAACAATTGGCCAATGACCCGTTATTTTATGTCACTACTTTGTCGTCACAAGTGGTGTCGTATAAAGGTTTGGTTATGCCTGCCGATTTGCCGCGCTTTTACAAAGATTTAGATGATGAGCGTTTGGCTTCACATATCGTTGTGTTTCATCAACGCTTTTCTACTAATACCTTACCTAAATGGCCATTAGCTCAGCCATTCCGTTATGTGGCACATAATGGCGAAATTAATACCATTATGGGTAACCGTAATTGGTCGGTAGCGCGTACGCCTAAATTTGAAAATCCTTTATTGCCTGATTTATTAGATTGTACGCCTTTGGTTAATCGTACTGGCTCTGATTCTTCTAGCTTAGATAATATGTTAGAGATTTTAGTCGGTGGTGGTATGGACTTATTCCGTGCCTTACGGATGCTCGTTCCCCCTGCTTGGCAAAATGTCGAAACGATGGATGCCGATTTACGCGCATTTTATGAGTATAACTCTAAACACATGGAAGCATGGGACGGCCCCGCAGGTTTGGTGATTCAAGATGGTCGTCATGCGGTGTGTATGCTTGACCGTAATGGTTTACGTCCTGCACGTTATGTGATTACCAAAAATGGTTACATTACCTTAGCGTCCGAAATTGGCGTATGGGATTATCAGCCCGAAGATGTGGTTGCCAAAGGTCGTGTCGGGCCGGGACAAATTTTGGTACTTGATACCCAAACAGGCGAGTTGTTGCGTACCGAAGATGTGGATAATCGCCTGAAGTCAGCTCATCCTTATCGCCAATGGTTGCGTGATCAAGTGATTCGTTTGGAAAATGAACCAGCCATCGACCAACAAAGTTTAGGTCAAATGGATGCTGCCGAACTCAAAACCTATCAAAAAATGTTTTTGGTGAGTTTTGAAGAGCGTGATCAAATTATTCGTCCTTTGGCCGAAAGCGCGCAAGAGGCGGTGGGCTCGATGGGTGATGATACGCCAATGGCCGTATTGTCGCGTAGAGTACGTCACTTAGCTGACTTTTTCCGTCAACAATTCGCTCAGGTAACTAATCCACCGATTGACCCATTGCGTGAAGCGATTGTCATGTCTTTAGAGACTTGCTTGGGCGCAGAGATGAATATCTTTGAGCAAACACCAGAGCATGCTAATCGTGCCGTGTTGGCAAGTCCCGTTTTGTCTTACAGCAAGTTTCAACAAATTTTAAATCTCAATAACAGAAAGGGTTATGCTCATTTTGTTTTAGATTTGAATTATGCCGAAAGTGAAGGTTTACACGCAGCGATTGTCCGTTTGTGTGCCGAAGCAGAAGCGGCAGTGCGTAACGGTAACAGTCTGTTGATTTTGTCGGATAGACAAATTCGTCCCGATTATTTGCCTGCCAATGCTTTGTTAGTGACGGGTGCAGTGCATCATCATTTAAGTGCGGTGGGTTTGCGTTGTGATGCCAATTTAATCATTGAAACCGCTACCGCGCGTGACCCCCATCATTTTGCGGTGTTGTTAGGTTTTGGTGCAACCGCGATTTATCCCTACTTGGCGCACGAAATTATTGCGGATTTAGCGCGTACAGGTGAGATTTTAGGTGATCCTGTCGAAGCGCAAGCCTATTTCCGTAAGGGTATTAACAAAGGCTTATTAAAAATCCTGTCCAAAATGGGGATTTCGACACTGGCTTCATATCGTGCAGGCCAATTGTTTGAAGCAGTCGGTTTAAGCAGTGAAGTGGTCAGTTTATGTTTTAAAGGTGTACCAAGTCGTATTCAAGGTGCGCGTTTTGTTGACTTAGAAAACGACCAAAAACAACTTGCGGCGGATGCGTGGAAAGCGCGTAAAGCGATTGAACCGGGTGGTTTGCTCAAGTTTGTGTATGGCAAAGAGTATCATGCCTTTAATCCTGATGTGATTAACTCACTGCATGATGCGGTACGCTCGGGTGATTATAACCAATATCAAGTGTATGCTGATTTAGTCAACGACCGTCCTGTAGCGACGATTCGCGACTTGTTAAAGTTAAAAACTGATAACAACATCGCTTTAGAAGATGTTGAGCCAATCGAAGCTATTTTAAAACGCTTTGACTCCGCAGGGATGTCTTTGGGTGCGTTGTCTCCCGAAGCCCACGAGTCGATTGCGATTGCCATGAATACCTTGGGTGGACGCTCTAACTCGGGTGAAGGTGGCGAAGACCCAGCGCGTTATGGCACACTGAAAAACTCCAAAATTAAACAAGTGGCTTCTGGCCGTTTTGGGGTGACTCCTGCCTATTTAATGTCCGCCGAAGTGTTACAAATTAAAGTCGCGCAAGGGGCAAAACCAGGTGAGGGTGGCCAATTACCAGGTGGTAAAGTCAATGCCTTAATTGCGCGTTTACGGCACTCAGTACCAGGGGTAACGCTGATTTCGCCGCCACCGCACCATGATATTTATTCGATTGAAGACTTATCACAGTTGATTTTTGACTTAAAACAAGTCAATCCTAAAGCCTTAGTCTCGGTCAAATTAGTTTCTGAGCCGGGTGTAGGTACGATTGCCGCAGGTGTCGCCAAGGCATATGCCGACTTAATTACCATTTCGGGGTATGACGGTGGCACGGCCGCTTCGCCTTTGTCGTCGATTCATTATGCAGGTTCTCCGTGGGAGTTAGGTTTATCCGAAGCGCATCAAGCCTTACGCATCAATGATTTACGTGGCAAAGTGCGGGTGCAAACCGATGGCGGTTTAAAAACGGGCTTAGATGTGGTTAAAGCAGCGATTTTAGGTGCTGAGTCTTTTGGTTTTGGTACAACGCCGATGATTGCTTTGGGCTGCAAATACTTGCGGATTTGTCACCTCAATAACTGTGCAACAGGTGTGGCGACACAGCAAGATACCTTGCGTGAAAAACATTACATTGGCGAGCCAGAAATGCTGATGAACTTCTTTAAGTTTGTCGCACAAGAGACCCGTTATTGGTTGTCACAATTAGGCGTTAGCTCTTTAGCTGAGTTGATTGGTCGCACTGATTTATTAGAAATGATTGAAGGTCAAACCGAAAAACAACAGCATTTAGATTTAATGCCGTTGTTAAAAAATGACCATATTAGTGCTGACAAACCTCAATATTGTCTGCAAGCTAAAAATGCACCGTTTGACCAAGGCATCTTGGCCGAAAAAATGGTCGCACAAATGTTACCTGCGATTCAAAATAAAGCAGGTGGCACCTTTAGCTTTAAAATTGGCAACTGTGACCGCTCAATTGGTGCGCGTTTAAGTGGTGAAATTGCCAAAATTCATGGCGATTTAGGCATGAGTGATGTGCCAGTTACCGTCAATTTAACAGGCACAGCAGGTCAAAGTTTTGGGGTTTGGAACGCAGGTGGTTTAAACTTAACGCTTGAAGGTGATGCCAACGATTATGTTGGTAAAGGTATGACAGGCGGTAAGTTGGTTATTTATCCACCTAAAGGTTCGCCATTCAAAAGCCAAGAGACCGCGATTATTGGTAATACCTGTTTATACGGGGCAACAGGTGGTAAGTTATTAGCCGCAGGTACGGCGGGTGAGCGTTTTGCGGTGCGTAACTCAGGCGCACATGCCGTGATTGAAGGTGCAGGTGACCATTGTTGTGAATACATGACAGGCGGTTTGGTCACGGTATTAGGCAAAACTGGCCTTAACTTTGGTGCAGGTATGACAGGCGGCTTTGCCTATGTGTTAGATTTGGAAGGCGACTTCTATGACCGTTGTAACCACGAGCTAATCGAAATACACCGTATTAGTACCGAGCCAATGGAAGTTCATCGTCATCATTTGCGTTCGGTATTAACCGAATATGTCAATGAAACGCACAGTGCATGGGGTCAAGAGCTGTTAGTGGAGTTTGAGACTTATCAACGTAAATTCTGGTTAGTCAAGCCCAAGGCCGCTAACATCAAAGAGTTGCTAAAAAACACTCGTGCTAACCCACAGTAATTCATGTGAGTTCCTCCTCCCTAATTGGGGGGAGAAATTATAAGCTAACCTAGCTAGACATATTTTGAGGCAAAGCCATGGCAGAACGCCTAAATAACGACTTTCAATTCTTAGATGTCGCGCGGCATGACCCCGCAAAAAAAGATATATCGGTACGCAAAGCCGAATATGTAGAGATTTATCATTCTTTTACCAAAGTAGAAGTAGCCGAACAATCACACCGTTGTTTGGCGTGCGGTAATCCTTATTGTGAATGGAAGTGTCCTGTTCATAATTATATTCCCAACTGGCTAAAGTTAATTGCCGAAGGCAATATTTTTGGTGCAGCCGAATTGTGCCACGAAACTAATACCTTGCCTGAGGTATGTGGTCGTGTTTGTCCCCAAGACCGTTTGTGTGAAGGGGCTTGTACCTTAAATGATGGTTTTGGTGCGGTGACCATTGGTAACACTGAAAAATACATTGTCGATACCGCGTTTGCGATGGGTTGGCGGCCTGATATGTCCAAAGTACAATGGACAGATAAGCGAGTAGCGATTATTGGTGCAGGGCCAGCAGGCTTAGGTTGTGCTGATGTCTTAGTGCGTAACGGTGTTAAACCCGTTGTATTTGATAAAAACCCTGAAATTGGTGGTTTATTAACTTTTGGTATTCCTGAGTTTAAAATGGAAAAAACGGTGATGTCACGCCGCCGTACCATTTTTAGCGATATGGGGATTGAATTCCGCTTAAATACCGAAGTGGGCAAAGATGTACAATTTGCCGATTTGCTTAATGAGTTTGATGCGGTATTTTTAGGTATGGGGACTTATACCTACATGAAAGGCGGTTTTGCGGGTGAAGATTTACCCAACGTCTATGATGCTTTGGATTTTTTGATTGCCAACGTCAACCATAATAATGGTTGGGAAAAAGACGCTACCGATTTTATCTCTATGAAAGGTAAAAAAGTGGTGGTCTTAGGTGGCGGTGATACCGCAATGGACTGTAACCGTACTTCAATTCGTCAAGGTGCGGAGTCCGTTGCCTGTGCTTATCGTCGTGATGAAGAAAATATGCCTGGTTCGCGCCGCGAAGTGAATAATGCGCGTGAAGAAGGGGTGCAATTTTTATTTAATCGTCAACCGATTGCCATTTTGGGTGATGAAAAGAGTGGTGTGACTGGCGTTAAAGTCGTCGAAACCCGTTTAGGTGCGCCTGATGCGCGTGGTCGCCGTAGCCCTGAACCGATTCCTAACTCTGAGCAAGTTTTAGAAGCCGATGCGGTGATTTTAGCCTTTGGTTTCCGCCCAAGTCCTGCGCCGTGGTTTGCTGATGTGGGTATTAACTTAGATAACAGTGGTCGTGTGCTTGCGCCCGAAGCCGCTAAGTTTAAGTTCCAAACCACTAACCCGAAAATTTTTGCGGGTGGCGATATGGTGCGCGGTTCTGACTTGGTAGTAACAGCCATTTGGGAAGGTCGCCAAGCTGCCGAAGGGATTTTGGATTATTTAGATATTTAATGCGTGTTAAATGTTGATAAAAAAGGCGCAGAAATGCGCCTTTTTTATTGAGTAAATAGAGTGTTAATAATGAAAAAAAACTGTTCAATTTGTCACTCATCATTTTCTTGTGGCAACAACAGCCAACAACCTTGTTGGTGCAGTCAATATCCAGCGATTATGCCTATAGAAAATGGTCAAGATTGCCGTTGTCCTGAGTGTTTAAAAACGATTATCAAAGAAAAAATTAACGATTTTGTGCAAAATAATCCTGTAAAAATGGCGATTCCGAATCAATATAAAAATAAAGAGCTAATCCAAGATATTGATTATTATATCGAAAATGGCAATTATGTTTTTACCGAATGGTATCACCGTAAACGCGGTTTTTGTTGTGGTAATGCTTGCCGTCATTGTCCTTATGCTCATCAAAATGTGCGATAATTCATATAAAAATAATCTTGTTTTCTCAAGACTTACGCGGTTATCGCTTATTTATTCACTAAATAATCGTTTTCAACGATTTTTAGTTCACAAAACGCGCTAATTGCGGTGCAATGCGTAAGTCCTAATCTTTCTTCTTAAAAAGGTTTTTTATGTCTCCGCTCAAAAATGACCGATTTTTACGCGCTTTATTACGCCAACCTGTTGATGTGACACCCGTCTGGATGATGCGTCAAGCAGGGCGTTATTTGCCCGAATATCGTGCCACACGTCAACAAGCAGGCGATTTTATGGCTTTGTGCAAAAACCATGATTTAGCCTGTGAAGTCACTTTGCAACCTTTGGAGCGTTATGCTTTAGATGCAGCGATTTTGTTTTCGGATATTTTAACTATTCCCGATGCCATGGGTTTGGGCTTGTATTTTGAAACAGGTGAAGGCCCACGGTTTAAAAAGACCGTAAAAACCGAAGCAGACGTTGTCGCATTACCGATTCCTAAAGCGGAAAGCGATTTGGATTATGTCATTAAAGCGGTAAGCACTATTCGTGGCGCACTCAATGGCCGTGTGCCGTTAATTGGCTTTTCGGGTAGTCCGTGGACATTAGCAACGTACATGATTGAAGGTGGCTCAAGCAAAGATTTTCGTGCTGCTAAAAATATGATGTATCAACAACCCGAAGTCTTGCATTTGTTATTAGATAAATTGGCATTGTCGATTATTGATTATTTAAACGCACAAATTCGGGCAGGCGCGCAAGCAGTGCAAATTTTTGATAGTTGGGGTGGGGCGTTATCGGCAGCCGCTTATCAAACTTTCTCATTGGCCTATATGCAAAAAATTGTTGATGGTTTAATTAAAGAGCATGATGGTCGTAAAGTCCCTGTCATTTTATTTACCAAAGGCGGTGGTTTGTGGTTAGAAAGCATGGCACAAACAGGGGCAGATGCCTTGGGCTTGGACTGGACAATTGATATTGGTGCAGCACGTAGCCGTGTCGGTAACAAAGTGGCCTTACAAGGTAATATGGATCCTTCAGTATTGTATGGTACTCCTCAACGCATCCGTGACGAAGTGGCACAAATTTTGGCCAGCTTTGGTCATGGTGAAGGTCATGTGATGAATTTAGGACATGGTATTGACCAATTTACCAATCCTGCCCATGCAGGCGCATTTATTGAAGCCGTGCATGAATTAAGTGCTAAATATCACGGCTAATTTCGGTGAAAAGCGTAAGTCCTAATTTAAAGACTTACGCGATTATCGCGTGTTGAAAATCTCCTCTAACCCCTTTTTTAAAAAGAGGGGAACTCCCTAGTCATAAACTTGACCGTGCTTTAAATTGGCGCGTTACTTTTTACTGATGGCGTGTTCTTATGCGCTGTCTTGCAGCGTCTCAAGCCCTTAATTAGCAGATTCGGTGCTAGAGTGACAAAGAAATAAATAAAAACAAGCAAATAGATGTGGCACCGTTATTGTGCGTTATGAACCTAAATAAAGCATAAACTATCTGTAAAACTGGCCTTAAATTTGCAGGATATTTACCAGAAACGAATTTGGAGTTATCCCTCATGAAACGGCCAGTTGATGTGTTGCGTTACTTATTGCTCGCAACGGTCATGTGCGTGCCAACCTTAGCTCTTGCAGAAACAGCCCCTTACGTCACCACAATAGATAAAATTAGTGCAGGAGATACAGCATGGATGTTGACAGCCACAGCATTGGTTTTGTTGATGACCATTCCGGGTTTGGCTTTGTTTTATGCAGGTATGGTGCGTAAAAAAAATGTATTGAGTACCGCCTTACAAAGTTTTGCCATTTGTGCGGCAGTAACGGTGGTGTGGGTAGTGGTCGGTTATAGCCTAGCGTTTACCGCAGGTTCTACGCCCTATTTGGGTGGTTTTGAACGTATTTTTTTAGAAGGCATGAGTTTTGATAAGTTGCAAGGTTTAGTCAGTGTGAGTCATGTCGCACCAACCATTCCAGAATCGGTTTTAGTCATGTTTCAATTAACCTTTGCCATTATTACCCCTGCTTTAATTACAGGCGCATTTGCTGAACGAATGCGTTTTGGGGCAATTTTGATTTTTATGGTGTTATGGTCAATTTTTGTTTACGCGCCCGTGGCTCATTGGGTATGGGAACCGAGTGGTTGGTTAGCCAAAATGGGTGCTTTAGATTTTGCAGGCGGTACAGTGGTGCATATCAATGCGGGTGCCGCAGGTTTGGTGTGTGCTTATATGTTGGGTAAAAGAAAAGGGTATGGACGAGAGCCATTTTTTCCTAATAACTTAGCATTTACTTTAATTGGTGCATCGTTGTTATGGGTTGGTTGGTTTGGCTTTAATGCGGGTTCGGCATTAGCAGCAGACAGTAGAGCAGGTTTGGCGATGTTAGTGACGCAAGTTGCTGCCGCTACAGGGGCTTTAGCGTGGATGTTTATTGAGTGGTTGCGGCGTGGTAAGGCTTCATTATTGGGCGCGTGTTCGGGTGCAGTGGCAGGGTTAGTCGCGATTACTCCTGCTTCGGGCTTTGTTGAAGTGAAAGCCGCTTTAATTATTGGTGCGGTTGCAGGTGTCAGTTGTTATTGGGGTGCAACAGGTTTAAAGCGGTTATTAGGTGCAGATGATTCGCTTGATGTGTTTGGTATTCATGGTATTGGCGGTATCGTTGGTGCTTTATTGACAGGTATTTTTGCTCAAAAACATTTGTCGGGTGTAGATGCGAGTATTAGCGTACAGGCGATTGGTGCTTTTGTAACGCTGTTTTATAGCATGGCTGTGTCGTGGATTATTTTAAGCATTATTGATTGGACAATAGGTTTACGTGTTGATGCAGAGCATGAGGCACTCGGTTTAGATTTAACTCAACACGGCGAACAAGTGCCTTAATCGCCTAGCAATGCGTAAGTCACGATTATGTGGAGTATGACATCATGAATGAAGTAGTTATTAATCCTGAATTCTTTAGTTTAGCTTCTCAGTTATATGTGCGTATGCGCCGCTCTGGTCGGGTAGTAGATGCCGTGTATATGGCTAAAAATAAAGAATATGCACGCGAGATTTTACAATTGGCGGCACAGGAAACTGACAAAGAAATTTTAGATATCGTCACGCGTTTTGAAGGCTTATTAGCACGTGATGACAAGCCAGTGTTAAAAGAGCCAGAAGTTATTGCTGTGCCAGAGCCAATTGCGGAAAAAGAAAAGGAAGACTTTTTCAGTATGACACTACGGCCATTTAAACGTAAAGCACAGACCTTACCTGATATGCCGATTGTCGAAACGGTTGTGACGATAAATGCGGAGGAAATAGAAGAGGAAGTCGCTCATCATTATGTAGGAGCATTACGCTGATGAGCTTGCCCAATCCTCAAGGAGGAGGATTGGTTTTAATGTTCGATAAACGCCACAAACTCACGAATATAAGCACTAATTTCATCAGGGTGAGTGCGTTGTACCCAATGTTCAGCTTCAATTTCATGTCGCCAAACACGGCTTGCCCATTGCCCTAAATCATCAAATAACCCTGCGGTGACAAATTTATCACGGGTCGGAATAATCAGTTGTACGGGAATATCCGTCATGCGTTGTTGTGGTTTAAACAAACGCTCAATAAAATTAGCACGATAGAGTTTGACTCCCTGTGCGCCATCATTAGCTTGTGAGGCAAAATCTTCACCGTGTAGTTGCTTAAATTTGGTGAAGCGAGCTGGCCATTTATTAAAAGCAACGCGCCAAGTCACTTTACTAGCTAAGGGAAAATGAAAAGCAGCGATATACCAAGAATGCGCTAATTGATTGATAATTTTGAGTTTTGATTGCGCCGAACCTTTTAACAATCCTTGTCGTATCCAATAAGCCGCATGGTCTAAACTAGGGCCAGAGATAGAGGTAAAAGAGGCTATTTTGTCTTGTAATAAGGGGGTGGTCACTGCCTCCCAGCATTGAATAGAGCCCCAATCATGGCCAACTAAATGTACGGGCGCATCGGGGCTAATATGCTCAATAACTGCCGCTAAATCTTCGACTAAGTATGAGATTTTATAATCTGCGGTGGCTTTAGGTACGCTTGATTCGCCTGCGCCGCGCACATCATAGGCCACAACTCGAAATAACGGAGCTAAACGCTCGGCAACTTTTTGCCAAATTAAACTGTTATCAGGAAAACCATGCACCATTAAAATAGTGGGAGCAAGCGTGTTTTGCTCACCCCAGATACGGACATTAAGCGCAAAAGACGGCGAAATTTTTAGACTAAAAGTGTTCATCGTGTATCCATGCGTACATGACTTAAAAAACCGACAACTATTATAAGTAACACTTCAGTGCGTTGACTTAAGTTTTAGGTTTATTGTCACATTTCATAGCTTTTTTCCATGAGTCAATTTCGGCTTGTGAGCCAAACACTTTATCAACTACACCTAAATCATTAACTTCTTTGCTAAGAAAATTTTTGCCAGGAATACTCATGCCTTCGGCTAAGGTCACAAGCATCGCTTTCATCCGTTCGGGCTGATAAATTTCTTGGCGATGTTGGACGATATAGGCAAAGTCACCGCGTCTAAACACGAAAAATCCGTAATAAACCGTGTTATCGAGTACGTCTTTAGGCAGCACGTTTTTGTTCATTTCAAAGCTAAGAATCGTCAATAAGCCTTCACCCATGCTACTGTTTACCGTATCACGGAATAGCACTTTATGACTTAAGAGATTGGCTTGTTTGGGCAAAACATTATCTTGATAATGGCCCATGACTAATTCATTGAGAGTGCGGTCATTAGCAAAAGAGGGTGAACGTACGGTAGGATGCTCAATAAAATTGAGGTAATCAACACGAAAAAAACGGTTTTTGCTATCCCACAAATTAACACTGCCGCCATAAGGCTCACACTGTTCACTCATGCTCACTTCGCCAATTAAAGCAGGGCTACTTAGACTCAATGAGTAAGCGTGCGAGGGGGCATGATAAAAAGTTTGCATTTGGGGGGAGGGATGATGGGCGCACGCTCCAAGAGTCATACTGGCGACCACTGCTAAACCAAGCCATCCGCGTTTCATTCTGTTCTCCTCACTCAATACCAAGCATATTTCTGTTGGTTAAGATTCTAAAATAGTCCACCGTTCAAGTAATACTAACAATTCCTCTTCGATAGCCGCCAAACGCTGATTGGTGAGCAACACTTCTGCTGCGGGTTTAGCATAAAAATTGGCATCACTGAGTTGATGTTGTAATAACTGTTGTTCTTGTTCTAAGGCTGCTATTTTTTTAGGTAAAGCCTCAAGTTCTCGCCGCTCATTGTAACTTAGTTTGGCTTTTGTGTTTGTGAGTTTTTCTTTGTTTTGTGCGTCAGCAGCATCAGTTTGTGTTTTTTCGGCGGTTTTGGTAGCTTTGAGATTGGCCTTATTTTGACGGTTTTCGGTTTGACGTAACCAATCTTGATAACCTCCCACAAACTCTTCAACCACACCATCACCCATAAATGCCCATGTATCAGTCACGACGTTATCTAAAAAAGCACGGTCATGGCTAATCAATAATACGGTGCCTTGATAGGCCATTAACCGTTCTTCTAATAATTCTAGGGTTTCAATATCCAAGTCATTCGTTGGTTCGTCCATGACCAAGACATTAGAAGGCTTACTAAACAAACGCGCCAATAAGACCCGATTCCGTTCACCACCTGATAAGGCTTTTACAGGTGTACGTGCGCGTTGTGGTGAAAACAAAAAGTCTTGTAAATAGCTTAGGGCGTGTTTACGCTCGCCATTAATTTCTAAAAAATCCGAGCCATGCGCGATATTTTCGAGGACGGTTTTTTCTTCGTCTAATTGATTACGGAGTTGGTCAAAATACGCCACTTCAAGTTTTGTCCCTACTTGAATGCTGCCCTGACTGGGCAAGTTTTCGCCTAAAATGACGCGAATTAAACTGGTTTTGCCAATCCCGTTTTCACCTAACAAGCCAATTTTATCGCCACGCATCACCATCGCGCTAAAATTTTGTACTAAGGTTTTATCGCCTGCTTTGACCGAAATATTTTTAATATCAAAGACTAATTTACCCGATTTTTCGGCTTCTTGAATCACCACTTGGGCATTGCCCACCCGTTCGCGGCGTTCGGCACGTTCTTTACGCAATTCAATTAACGCCCGTACGCGGCCTTCGTTACGGGTACGGCGCGCTTTAATGCCTTGTCTAATCCAGACTTCTTCTTCGGCCAGTTTTTTGTCAAATACGGAGTTTTGTTTGGCTTCAGCTTCTAAAAGTTGAGGTTTTTCAATCAGGTATTGGCTATAACTGCCAACAAAACTGCGTAAAATGCCTCGGTCTAATTCCACGACACGGGTAGCAATGCGGTCAATAAAGGCACGGTCATGGCTAATAAAAATCACTGTACCATTATAGCTGGCCAAAAAGTTTTCCAGCCATTGAATACTGGCCACATCTAAATGGTTAGTTGGCTCATCAAGTAATAAAATGTCAGGTTCTTGTACTAAAGCGCGAGCTAACATCACGCGGCGTTTACGTCCGCCTGATAAAGACTCTAAGGCAGCATTGCCATCAAGTTCCATACGACTTAAAATTTGCTCAACTTTGTGCTGTAAAGCCCAGCAATTTTGTGCATCCATATCACTTTGCATATTGCCTAATTCCATGCAGGCATCCATATCGCCCAATTCACAAGCATGACTTTGATGATGATAGTTTTGTAGTAATTTTGCTGATTGGCCAAAACCTTCGGCAATAATATCAAAGACATCGCCAGTCAATGTATGTGGTACTTCTTGCGAGAGAGAGGCAACCACTAAGCCTTGTTGACGGCTAATTTCACCACTATCGGCGTTATTTTCACCTGTTAATAGTTTTAATAAGCTGGACTTGCCTTCACCATTACGTCCTAAAATACACACACGTTCGCCGCGCTCTAAACTAAAATCGGCTTGATTAAGCAAAAAAGGGCCGCCAAAACTTAAAGACACTGCACGAAAAGAGAGTAAAGACATAATGTTGCAAAAACCTTATAAAAACGAATACGCACGACAGGCGGTGCATGGTAACAATTATTGGCGTGTTTGGGCAAAAAAATCCACTTCTTTGAGGAAATATGATGAATGATATCCATGAAAAAATCACTAACTTAGAAATAAAGTTGGCATTTCAAGAGGATTTAGTAGAGACCTTAAATCAAGTGATTATTAGCCAACAACAACAGTTGGAGTTATTACAACAGCAGTTTAAATTACTTTATCAGCAATTAAAGTCGTTACAACCATCAAATATTGCCGATGTAAGCGAAGAAGTACCACCGCCACATTATTAGTTTTAGGAGTATAACGCCGATGCACGCCGAAGCATTTATTCATGATTTAGCCATTATTATGCTCATCGCAGGGATTGTGACACTGATATTTCATCAGTTAAAACAACCTGTTGTTTTAGGATATTTATTGGCGGGCGTACTTATTGGCCCACATACACCGCCTTTTGCATTAATTCATGATCAACACACCATTCATACCTTAGCTGAGCTGGGTGTAGTATTTTTGCTGTTTTCTTTAGGTTTAGAATTTAGCTTAAAAAAATTAGCCAAAGTGGGTATGGCGGCGTTAATTGCAGGGATTACCGAAATTGCGGTGATGATTTGGCTTGGTTATCAAATTGGCAGTGCCTTTGGTTGGCAAACGATGGATTCCTTATTTTTAGGGGCAATGTTAGCCATTTCATCAACCACGATTATTATTAAGGCATTGGAAGGTTTAAATTTAAAAAATGAAAAATTTGCCCAATTAATTTTTGGGGTACTTATTATTGAAGATATTTTAGCGATTGCGATTTTGGTATTACTAGCAGGTATTGCTACCAGTGGCCATGTTAGCACAACCGCTGTTTTTGCTACTTTAGGCGAATTAACGCTATTTATTATTGTGTCATTGATTGTGGGTATTTTAACAATTCCCCGTTTGTTAAATTATATTGATAATTTTCGCAGCAACGAAATGTTATTAATATCGGTATTGGGCTTGTTGTTTGGTTTTTGTTTGTTAGTGATTAAACTTGAATATAGCATGGCATTAGGCGCATTTTTGATTGGTGCGATTATTGCCGAGTCAAGGCAGGTCGAAAAAATTGAACATTTAATTGAGCCTGTCCGTGATATGTTTAGTGCCATTTTCTTTGTGGCAATTGGTTTATTATTTAATCCCAGTGTGTTGGTTGATTATGCCTTACCCATTTTAGTTATAACGTTAGCTGTGGTGGTGGGTAAGGTATTTAGTTGCAGTTTAGGGGCATTTTTGGCGGGGCAAGATGCCCGTACTTCGGTCAAAGTTGGTATGGGTTTGGCGCAAATCGGCGAGTTTTCATTTATTATCGCCTCATTGGGTGTGGCTTTAAAAGTCACCAGCGATTTTTTATATCCGATTGCGGTGGCGGTCGCTGCCATTACCACGTTATTAACCCCCTATTTAATTAAGTCTTCCGATGGCGTCTCGCATCAATTAAGCCGTATTTTGCCAGGTCGAGTGAAACAGGTAGGGAGTGCCTATACGGAGTGGTTGCAAAGTATTCAGCCGCAAGGAGATAACGTCATTTTAGCCAAAATGATACGGCGGATTATTATTCATGCCTTGGTTAATTTTGCTTTGGTTATTGCTATTTTTCTAATGAGCGCGCATTTTGCCCATATTTTAGAAAAGTATTTACCTGTTTTGGTGCTGAGCGAAGGTTTGGAAAAAGCAGTGATTTGGAGCGGAGCGTTGTTATTATCATTACCGTTTTTAATCGCTGCCTATCGTAAGCTCAAAGCTTTGAGTATGTTATTAGCCGAAATGAGTGTGAGTCCCGAGCGAGCAGGGCAATATACTATGCCTGTCCGTAAAATGATTTCCGAAGTGATACCGATTATTTCGGTTTTGATTATTTTATTATTGGTCTCGGTATTAAGTGCGAGTATTTTGCCGCCAGCAAAATGGTTGTGGATTGTGATTTTGCTCTTTGCTTTGTTAATTCCTTTGTTGTGGGGACGTTTTGTTAAGTTACATTCACGGCTGCAAATTGCTTTGATTGAAACCTTGGATGATGACAGCAAGAGTCATTGATGGATAAAGCCTCACCTACATGGTGAGGCTTTGTGCTTTAAGCAATATCTAAGTCTTTGGTTTTGCGTTTGGTCTTGGTTTTTGCTGGAGTAGGCGAGTTAGCCGCATAACTGACATCGTAGTCTTGCAAATTCAATGAGCTTAAACGCTTTTTCAGCGTCGCTAATGACCAAGGCCACGCTGCAAAGTTACGACCATTGGCATCTAAGTAATAGCTCTTACAGCCGCCGCTATTAAAGACAGTGGTTTGCAAATGCTTTTGCACTTCTTGATTATGGTGACGTAACACCGTTGGCTTAATCGTTAATTTGCTAATGCCTCGCGCTTTGATTTGCTGCAAACCATCGACAATATAATCCAGTTGTGCTTCAGCTAAACCAATAAAGGAATCATAAACCAAGACATTCGGGCCGAGCATTAAAAAGGCATTCGGCACGTTTTCGAGGTTTGTACCTAAATAGGCTTCGGGTGAGCTATCTTTCCATAATTCAGATAAACGTTGGCCTTTATCATTATGGATTTTTTTACCAATCGGTGGATGAGACACTTCAAAACCCGTACCCCAAATAATGACATCAACCTCATGACGTTCGCCATTGGCCGCTACCACGGTATTTCCTTCGACCTTGACTAAACCATGAGGAATTAAGCGTGTATTATCTGCTTGTAGAGCAGGGTAGTAGTTATTGGCAAACAAGATGCGTTTGCAACCAACCGTAAAACCTGGAGTGACATTTTTACGTAACACGGGGTCTTTAATTTGCAGTTTAAGTAATTGTTTACCGATAGCATTCAGCGGTTTAAGGGCAATAGGATTACGTAAACCAAAATTAATGGCATTTAATGACTGAGCCACACTGTTACGCCACGTTTGCTGAATAGCGGGATATTTGGCGATGATAGATTTGCCCCAATCGTTAAGATTCATGTCAGGTTTAGGCAAAACCCACGGTGCAGTCCGTTGAAAGACGTACAACTCTTTCGCTTTTGGCTGAATTTGTGGCACAAATTGAATCGCAGATGCACCTGTACCAATCACGGCAATACGTTTGCCTGTTAAATCATAATTATGATTCCATTTAGCCGAGTGGAACATTTCACCCGTAAAGGTTTCCAAACCATCTAGTTTTGGCGTTTGTGGTTCGGTAATCGGGCCTGTGGCGCAAATCACTGTTTTAGCTAAATATTGACCTTGATTCGTCTCTAAGACCCATAAGTGACGGCTATCATCCCAACGCGCATCATCTAAAGACGTATTAAACTGAATCAACGGTTTGATGTTGAAGTTTTCGCTGACTTCTTCTAAATAATTCAAAATTTCGGGTTGTCGAGCAAATAGGTGACTCCATTTGGCACTGGGGGCAAAGGAGTAAGAATAGAGCGCGGAAGGCACATCACAGCCACAACCGGGGTAAGTATTTTCGCGCCATGTACCACCGACACGGCTGGCTTTTTCGATGATTTTAAAGTTGTTATAACCCACTTTTTGCAAGCGAATAGCCGCAGCAATGCCAGAAATGCCAGCACCAACAATAAAGGTGTCATAAATATGCGTGTGTTGAGTCATGATAAATCTCGATATATTGTCGGGTTAAGCTATTTAAAAAATGAGTAGGAAAAGCCTAAGAGTTTGGCGTACAAGGTCGGTGACGCACGTTTCATCAGCCAAAATAATTTGGCATCCAGTTGTGGAATGGTGTACAGCTTGCCTTGATCGAGACGATTAAGCGTCAGTTTGGCCACCGAATCACTGGTGGTCATAGCAAAGTTCATTAAGGCATGGTCAGCCAAACCCGAATAACGACTGGGGATACGGCCATTTTTAATAATGTTGGTCGGTACTAAAGTAGGACAAAGCACATTCACTTTAATATTGGCTTTTTTTAGTTCAGAGGACAGCGTTTCAGATAACGCCAATACGCCAGATTTCGTGACATTATAAGCGGTCATTTCAGGTGCAGCCGTGTAACCCGCAGCCGAGGCGACATTGACAATCGCGCCATAACCGAGTTTTTTAAACTTGGGGACAAAATAATGACAGCCATGAATCACGCCCCACAAATTAACATGAGTGACCCACTGCCAATCTTCGAGTGATAATTCATCAAACTTGCCACCCAAACCAACACCCGCATTATTGATAACTAAGGTGACAGGATGTTGCATCAGTTGTTCGGCTTGTTCAGCCAATTCAGCGACTTGTTCGGCTACGCCAACATCACAAGCGACAGCAAAGCCTTTAGCACCCAGTTCAGCTAATAAACTCACCGTTTTTTCGGCTGCCGCTAAATTAATATCAGCACAAACCACTGTACCGCCTCGTTTGCCTAATTCCAGCGCAAAACTTTGGCCAATGCCGCTCCCTGCACCTGTGACAACCGCGTAGGCTTGTTGACTCGGTTTGACGGTTTTTTTAAATAAACCCATGATCTACTTCCAAAAAATAAAGATGGGACTTACGCATTGCACTGCGATTAGCGCGTTTTGTGAGCATAAAACCGTTGGAAACGGTTGAAATGTAAACAAATAAGCGATAACCGCGTAAGTCCTAAAAGGTTAAGCCGCGCGTACCGCAGGCGTAAATTCTTTAACAAAAAACGGTGTTAATACGCCCGTTTCTGGGTGTAATAACTTCTCTTTGTAATATTTAAGGTAAGCACTGGTGTCGTGGTCGTTGGGGTGAAAATCAGGACGGAAATAATCGAAGATATGACCAGTCGTGCTGCCAAAGACACCATTTTCATAACCGAACAGTAGGCTGGCACTGGATTTGGCTTCTTTCCAAAAACTCAGACTGACAAGATTGCTGGGTTTGCGTAAGAAGGGTAGTAATAATGCACCCAGTGACACCCCACCTAAAATAGTGACAAAGGCAATCATAAAACCAGAGACACGCAGCAAATAATTGCCTGATAAGGTCTGATAGACATCATAAGCAACGTCTTTATGCTCAGATTCTTCGAGCATATGCCACATCCATAAGGCACGACCTTTTTCATCATCGGAATGATAAAAATGGTCTTCGTGTTTCATCATGTATTCAGCAAGCACAGCGGTAAAATGTTCAATGCCAGCCATCATTGACAGTTTTAGCGGTTGAGGAAATTTTAGAAAGGTGTATTCAAATACTTTTTCGGCTAAAAAACGGTATAAACCCACAGGAAAGTTATGCGGTTTCATAATGTCATTGTATTCATTATGAAATTTAGAGTGTAAGGCTTCTTGACCAATTAACGCCGAGACACGCTGTTTTAAAATGGGGTCAGTAATAAAGTCACGATGATAACGAGCTGTTTCAATGACCAACTCTTCACCATACGTCAAAAAAATCGACAAGGCATAAAAATAGGCACTCGCCCATTCTTTTTGTAAATAAAATCTGTCGTCAAAACTCTTTTCATCAAAGTTAAAATTAAAATGGCGAATTGGCATAGTACCTGTGCTAACAAAGTCAGAGATTTTGATATGTTTGCGTAGCGGTAGTTTTTTGATAATGGCGTGTTGTAACGTGCTTATGTTCATGATGTTTACCTTGCATTAACGATTGATGGTCTAAATCTAGAAGCTATCGCCAAATCTAAACAGTAATTAATGTCTCATTAAATTAACATACCAAGCGTCCGATAACAGGTGATTTCGGGACAGAAAAAGGTGATTAGAGGCCAGATTGAGCGATTAAGCTAATTGGTATTTGGGTGTGACGAATTAAAGTAGGCTGAAGAAGGGGAGATAAGTGAAATTGAGCCTTGGATTTTTTGATAGGCTCAGGGTGGGATGCTCCCTGAGCGGAGTCGAAGGGTTAGTCTGAAGATGCTTATTTGTTTTTAGAGACCCAAGCCCATAACATTTCACATTTAATCGGCTCACCACCGCTTTCATCGGTGACAGTGACGGGGACTAATACTTCACCTTTAGGCTCATTTTGAATACGGGCAACGTCAGCAGGTGTCAACGTAGCGACTGCACGCATATCACCTTGAGTCCGTTTGTAATAATCGACTTTGAGGCTTTTGATGAGAGGTAATTTGTCATCAGGCAAGTTAATACCTACCACAAAACCTGTGGCGGTTTCGGCTAATAAAGCCATTGCTGCGGCATGAACATTATTGATGTGGTTTTGTACTTTACGTTGATTTTTGATGCTAACGATGACGCGCTCGGAAGTGATTTCCTCGTACAATAAGCCTGATGTTCCCACATAAGGGACGACTTTGCCCAAAATTTTTGAAACTACAGCAGCGCGAATGTTGGCAGGTAGCCATTTGGACGAGTCAACCACACGTTTTAATTGATTAGACATAGTTAATCCTTGAAGTTGTTAAATTGCAACGGAAGACCGAGCTTTTGCTCACGGAGTAAATTCATCACAGCTTGCAAGGTATCTTTCTTTTTATCAGTGACGCGCACTTTTTCGCCTTGAATACTGGCTTGGGCTTTAATGCCCGAATCTTTAATAATTTTGACAATTTTTTTGGCGGTGTCGCTATCTAAGCCATCCTTGAGCTTGACGATTTGGTGCATTTCTTTGCCAGAAGCGGTCATTTTTTGCGGGTCTAAACATTGAGCATCCACTTTACGTTTTAAACAATGCAGTTCAAGCATGGCATAAACTTGCTCTACCTGAAAGTCAGACTCGCCTGTTAATTTGATTTCTTTATTTTTTTCGTTTAGCTCGACTTTGACATTTGAGCCACGAAAATCAAAACGGGTTTGAATTTCTTTGGTGGTATTAGTGACGGCATGATTAACTTCATACATTTCCAATTCAGACACAACATCAAAAGAAGGCATAATCTACTCCACCATCGAGGAAAATTTAAAATCGCCGAATACTACTACAAATGTGCTTTATTGAGGACAACTGTTATAGCCAATTCTGGGGCTTTTCTTGCACGCTTGGCATTGGCCGTATTTTAATGCACCATTATCTATAAGCAAATAAGCACTATTTTAGGACTTACGCGGTTATCGCTGATTTGCTCACATTTACCCCCCTGCCTTCGGCATCCCCCCTTATTAAGGGGGGACTAAGGGGGGTACAAAACGCGCTAATTTTGGCAAAATGCGTAAGTCCTATATTTTTTGACGGATACCAACATGGCTTTACAATATCTGATTATTCCCGTGACCCCGTTTCAACAAAATTGTACCTTGTTATGGTGTGATGAAACCATGCAAGGCACCCTGATTGACGCAGGCGGCGATATACCCAAATTAACCGCTGCTGTTGCCAAGGCCAATGTTAAAATCACTAAATTATTATTAACCCACGGTCATTTAGATCATGTGGGGGCAGCCGCACAATTGGCCGCACATTATGCAGTAAAAATTGAAGGTCCACATCGAGAAGAACTGTTTTGGTTAGATATGTTACCACAACAAGCGATGATGTTTCGTTTCCCTCCTGCAAAAGCTTTTTTGCCTGACCGTTGGTTAGAACAGGCTGATACGGTACAAGTAGGAAATTTGTTATTAGAAGTGCGCCATTGTGCAGGGCATACACCAGGTCATGTGGTCTTTATTCATCATGCCAGTCAATTAGCGATAGTGGGCGATGTTTTATTTAATGGCGGTATTGGTCGCACTGATTTTCCACGTGGTGACTATCAGACTTTAATCAATTCGATTCAACAACAGTTATTTACGTTGCCTGATGATTATCAATTTATTGCAGGGCATGGGGCAATGTCCACCATCGGCCATGAAAAAAAGCATAATCCTTTTGTGGGTAAATTTGGTTAAGTAAGACAAGTTTTTTATGGGTTGGGGGTACATAAGATGTACGCCCAACAAACCCAAATTACATGGTTAATTACGCCACAGGCGGATGCTCTTTAAAGTATTCTTCCTCCCATTGTTTACGGGCGGCAATTGCTTTTTGTTTAGCTACCTCTTCGCCATATTTACGAATCGAAAAACACGCGGTTTTGGTTTTGCCGCCTGCTGTCCACCATGCTTGCCAATGAGCATAAGGTACATCACGTTTCATGCCTTCGGCACGACTCACACCTACGACACCACTGGTATTGCGTTTTGAGAGTTTGCCTACTTTGCTATCAGGTGGCAGTTTGGCATCCAACTCATGGAAATAAGCTTCGGCTGCTTCCCATGCTTTTTCTGGACCACCATTTTTTTTATCCGAAAAGAACTTAGCATAAATGACTCCGCGCCATCTAATGCGTACATAATAACCAAAATTGCTTTTGGATGGTTGATCAATACGACAAATACCCATAATGGTTACTCACAAAATGAGAAAAAGTAGATTTTCTAATCATAAGTATTATGTTTTGGTAACAACCAAAACCCCGTGCCGTTCATGGCCTCATCGCGTATTTCCAACCTTGCGACAACAAACATCATGCTCGTTTGTCCTCGTAGATTCATATTCTCAGACAGTCGTTTTTATCAAAGATAAAGCGTTACCAATTAACGCGCTGTTTTATTTATTTTGGGGAAATAAAGACTAAGAATGTGAAATCCTTCTACGTTTGCAGAAAAATAACATGGTAGCGCAAAGGGAATTGTACAGTAAATAAAACCATAGGGCATTTTTTATGTCGGGTAAAATGACAAAAATAAACCTGTATTTTTAATAATTGGTTTAAACTAGACAATGTCAAGTCGGCAGGTTTTGCCTATTATTGATTACTGGACTAAATATATTTATGAGCATTGAGCGCACGCTAATCCATCAACCGCGTCCACCCTATCATCATGGTGATTTGGCACGAGCTTTACTGATAGCAGCTGATGGTATTATTGAAGAACAAGGTTTAGAGGCTTTTACTTTGCGCGCTTGTGCAAAGCGGGCAGGGGTGTCTCATGCTGCACCTGCGCATCATTTTAAGGATAGGGCAGGCCTGTTGTCGGCTTATGCCGCCAGTATTTTTAGAGATTTAACTGCTCATATACAAGTATTAATTACTGAAGCAGGTGAAGATAATTATGCGCGTTTACAAGCTTTAGGTTTGGCCTATATTCGTTTTGCACTGCAACGGCCGAGTGCGTTTAGTGTTATTTTTCGTTGTGAGGCTTTAGATAAAAATAGCGAAGAATTAAAAGAGGCGGGAGATGCCTGTTTTCAGGTGCTGATAGACGTAGTGCAAGGTTTAATGCCAAAAGCCGATAAAGAAACGGTGTTGTTACACAGTATGTTAGCGTGGAGCACGGTGCACGGTTTTGCGACGTTGTGGCTAGAGGGCAATTTTGCCCGAGTTTGCCAACAACAAACGCCAAATATTGAGCCAAAGGTTTACGCTGACCGTTTGGCTCAACAGATACTCGCTTTGATTAAGCCTGCATTTGTACAGCCTTAATATCTCCCGACTTGTTGTTTAAACGGCGAGTCATGTAAGTAGGTGTATAGTAAGGCGCTTGCACATACATGACCTTATTGTTGTCTTGCGATTGTGCGTGTACGAGCGCGCGCTCAATACGTTCTACTAAGGTTTCCACGGTATCATTGACATGGTAATTAGTGACCCCAGCACTCAAGTTTAAGTGCATGGTTTGGGCATGTGTATTCAGATAGTCATTGACGCTCAGGCGTAACGATTCAGCAATACGGGTTGCTTTTTCGGGTAAACAATTATTGAGTGTGATTAAAAATTTATCTTCATTCCAACGGCAACCCACATCCGAAGCACGAATTGATTTTTTGATTAACTGGCCAACGGCCTGAATCAATTGATCGGTGACGACATGACCATGCTCCATAATTGCCGACTTCATTAAATCCATATCTAACAAGACCAAGCTGACAGGGGTTTGATTACGTTTGGCATTGGCCAAAACATGACCAATTAAAATATCAAACGTGTAACGATTGGCTAAGCCAGTTAAGCTGTCAGACGCAGACATATCGCTCAGTTTTTGTTTGATTTGCCATTGATAACGACTAATCGCAATATGTGTGAGCCAAAAAATAGTCAAAGTAGCAAATAAGCCTACACATAAGTTGAGATAAAAGGCTTGGCGAATGTTGGCAGTTGCTTTGCTTGCACTACTATCCACAAATAAATACCAGTCTAACTCAGGCAAATAACGTGCATTGACCAAATAAGTATCATCACGATGTTGTAATTCAAAAGAAGAGGCTTGTTTTTTGTTGATATTTTGCGTCAACTCACGAAAGGCACTAATATCATGTAAGTTACTGTTGCCATTGACGATACTTTGGCTATTTTGTGCCACAATCTGCCATTTGCTATTTACTAAATAAATGTTATGGCCATATTGTTTTTGATATAGCTCTAACAATTGATTGAGTTTTTCTTGGTCTAAACCGTAGTTAATTTCGCTTAAATACTGTTTTTGATAAGCGGATGGACTGGGATTAACAAATAGTCCCAAACGCTGGTCGCGTAAATCACTACTAATCGTGGTGGCGGTGAGGGGTAATTGTTTGTTCACTAAGCCGTCAATAATCGAGACTTTTGACACGCTATAGTTAATGACAAACGCCACTAACAAGGCAAAAGCAATAGCCAGACTCAAAGTGAGCGCGAGTTTGCGCTTGAGTTCTAAGAAGTGTTCCATAGTATATCCTTAGTGAGCCAACTGCCAGATTGTGATGAGTATCTTTGTATAAGCGCAAGATAGGGATTGTGTAATGCCTAACTGAGCAATAATAATACTTAGGATACGCCGATGTGTACAATCTTAGCGTAGATAATAATAAAACAGAGACTGTTTTTGTCGGACGTAGTTTGCAATTAAGGTGTGTAAATGTGTCAAAATATGTGCAGTGCTTAGCTTTTAAAAAGTAATACGCCTATTAAGGGCTATCAGCATAAAAAGCAAACGCGATGATTATTATTTGTGCGAAACTGCGTCGAAGCGAAGTGTAGTTTAAGAATGATTGTTTGACAATTGACAATGGTTTTTTTTTACAATTTAGTGTTTTTTTAGGACTTACGCGGTGATCGCTTATTTGCTCACTAAATCTCCCCTAACCCCTCTTTTAAAAAGAGGGGAACTCCCTCCTTTGTTAAAGGAGGGCTGGGGAGGATTTACAAAACGCGCTAATTTCAATGAAATGCGTAAGTCCTGATTTTTTTGAGTGCCAAGAGATGAAGTTAGCTGTTTATCTAAAGTCTGGAGTCGTAATAAGTGTTTTGTCACTGGTCGCGTGTCAAACACCTACGCCTTTAGTTGCGCCGCCTAATAATCCTAATCCAGTCACTCTGCCTAGTTTACCTGCATCAGTTATTAATGTTCCGATTAGTATTGATTTGGAAACGGTGCGTGCCGAAGTGCTAAAAAACGTGCCTAAACCGTTGTCTCAAGGCAAAGTCACGCAGGTCTTAACCATTGCTAATACGGCTTTGCCTGTTGAGTCCGATATTACTCATACCGTGCATTTACGTGATGTTAAATTGAGTTTAACGGGTCAAGATTTTATTGCAACTACCCAATTAGAGTTTTCGGTAGCCACCAAAACTCGTGCAGGTTTGTTAAATATGGGTGGGGTAAGTTGTGGTATTGGCGAAGAATTACCTAAAATAGAATTTACCTTACCGACTAAACTGTATTGGACAACGACAGGCGATTTGGCCGTACAAGCAGGACAATGGCAGTTAAAATGGCTCAAGCCTTGTAATATTACTGCTTTTAATTTTAATGTCGAAAAAATGGTTAATCTACCAATTGTTCGTCAAAAAGTACAAGCGATTGTCAGTGAAAATATCAACGCTACTTTAAAACAAGTGGGTTTAAAGTCATTGTTGCAACAAACATGGCCACAAATACATGAGCCTAAACAATTAGAAAAAAGTATATGGTTATTGTTGCAGCCCGAAACGGTGGGCTTAACCGATATTGTGGGTACAGGACGTTATCTCAAAACGAACTTTAGTTTGATTGCTCGCCCAAAAATTGTGACGGGTGATAAACCACGCATTGTATTACCTAGTATTCCTCAGCCACAACGCTTATTAAGTAGTGGTGATGGTTTTTATTTGGCCTTACGCGGTGATGTTGATTTGGAAACCGCTAATCGTTTGTTGAACGAAAAGTTAGCCAATAAGCCCTTTGATGCAAGTGGTAAAACGGTATTTATCAATAGCTTAAAGTTATATGGTAGTGGAGATAAAGCGGTGTTAGGTTTACGCCTACAGCAACCTATCAATGCCGAAATTTTTTTATTAGGTAAATTAGTGTTAGATACCAACAAAAATGAGATGAGTTTACAAGATATAGAATTTGAATTGGCTACCAGCAGTTTGTTGGCTAAATCAGCGAATTGGATGTTACATGGTACATTTAAAAATCTGATTGCCGAAAAAGCCCGTTTTAGTTTTGATAAAGACTTGGCCAATGTCTTGCAAGATTTTAAAGATTATCGGCAAAGTTTGGGCTACGGGGCAACACTCAAAGCTCAATTGGCCAATGTGCGGCCACAAGGGGTGTTTTTTAGCAACAGTGATATTAAAGCCTTTGTGATTGTTGAGGGAAAATTGGCTTTAGAAGTGGCTCATTAATCGGGCATGTTTAGGCAGACTGAGCGGAGTCGAAGCCTGATTAGTCATCTCTCATCAAGCGTATCATCCTGCTCCGATGGCAGAGCAGGGTGGGCAGGAAGAGCATAATCTTCATTTGCCCAAGCCCCTAAGTCAATTAAGCGGCAACGCTCGCTACAAAAAGGCCGATAAGGATTACCTGTCCATGGGCTTAATTGGCGGCAACGAGGGCAGTTGACTTGTTTTGGGACGGGAATCTCGCTCATAACGTTTGTGCTGCTTGTAAGTATTGCTGATGTAGTGCGTCTAGTTGAGCGTATAAGTTAGCTAAGTCACCCGTATTGATCACAACATCATCGGCGCGTTGCAGACGTTGTTCACGGCTCAGTTGTGCAGCCATAATTTGTTCAATTTGTGCAGCGCTGACATTATCGCGTTGCGCCGCGCGCTGGCGTTGTAAATCTTCACTCGCATCAATCACCAATGTACGTTGTGTAAGCTGATATTGATGACTTTCAAATAATAAGGGTGAGACTAATAAGGTGTAGGGCGATAAACTTGCTGCAAGTTTATGTTGAATCATGGCACGAATAGCAGGATGAGTGATGGCTTCTAATACTTTACGTTGTTCGGGATGATTAAAAACGATTTCACGCAATGCGGCACGATTCAGACACCCATCAGCTAATAATACCCGCTCGCCAAAATGCGCGACAATGGCGACCAAAGCGGGCTGACCTTGCATCACCACCTCTCGCGCCACAATGTCGGCATCAACGACTTCAATGTTATAAGATAAAGCTAAATAATCACTCGCTGCCGTTTTGCCACTACCAATGCCACCTGTTAGACCAACAATATACATGTGTTATCGCTTCCATGTACCTAAATACCAATCCACCAGTTCTGTGCCACCAAACATGGCAATCAGGCCAGCAATGGCTAAATAAGGACCAAAGGCAAACGGCGCGCTTTGTTTACGAATCACGGCATAGGCACCACCAATCACGGCACCAACGACAGATGATAATAAAATAATTAACGGTAATTGTGTTGGCCCCAACCATGCACCTAATGCCGCTAAGAGTTTAAAGTCGCCATAACCCATACCTTCTTTGCCTGTCACTAATTTAAACAACCAATAAATACTCCACAAGGACAAGTAACCAAATACTGCCCCCCACACGGCTTGCTCAAGGGGAATCCATACGCCATAAAGATTGACAATAATCCCTAACCATACAAGGGGTAGGGTAATGTCATCGGGTAATAATTGGGTATCAAAATCAATCATGGTTAGTGCAATCACGGCCCATGTTAATACTAAAGCCGTGAGCATTTTGGCGGTTGGGCCAAAAACTATAAATACCACTAAGGACAAAATACCTGTTGCTAATTCGACCAATGGATAACGGATAGAGATGGGACTATGACAATTACTGCATTTGGCTTTGAGTAACAACCAACTAATGACAGGAATATTTTCCCATGCTCTAATTTTGTGGCCACAATGCGGACAGCGTGAAGCAGGAGTAGCTAAATTAAATTTATCAGTATATTTAGGTGGTTGTTGATGCAAGTTGGCGCATTCATTGTGCCATTGTCGCTCCATTATCACAGGTAAGCGATAAATAACCACATTGAGAAAACTACCGATACATAGACCGAGTGCAAAAATTACTCCCCCTGCTAATAAGGGGGAGGATATAAGTAAATCTAACATTAGACGACTGCACCTAATTGGAAGATAGGTAAATACATAGCAACTACCAAGCCACCAATTAATACACCCAATACCGCCATAATTAACGGCTCCATCATGCTGGTTAAACCATCAACTGCATTATCCACTTCATTCTCAAAGTGGGTGGCGACTTTATCAAGCATCGCATCTAATGCACCTGACTCTTCGCCAATTGACACCATTTGTAAGGCCATAGAGGGAAAAATACCTGATTGACGCATGGAAAAGCCGAGCTGTTGACCGCTAGAAACTTCATCTTTGATTTTCATCACTGCATCACGGTACACTACATTGCCTGTTGCCCCTGCACAAGATACTAAGGCATCAACTAGAGGAACACCTGCGGCAAAAGTGGTTGCCAAAGTACGCGCAAAACGAGCTACAGTCGATTTGTAAACTAAATCACCAACAATAGGTGCTTTGAGTGCCATTCGATCGAGCATATTATTAAAGGCTTTGCTGCGTTTTTTGGCCTCGCTAAAGCCTCCACCAATACCCATGATGATAACTAATGTAATAAACCAGTTGGCTTGTAACCATTTTGACATGTTGATGATAAGCATCGTGAAAGCAGGCAAGTTTGCACCAAAGCTAGAAAACAATTCTTGGAATACAGGGACAACTTTTAGTAATAGAATAACGGTTACAATAATAGCAACAAAGATTACGCTTATTGGATACTTCATGGCTTTTTTGATTTTTTGCTTGAGTAATTCGCTTTTTTCTTTGTATTCAGCGACTCGATCAAGCATTGTTTCTAGCGCACCCGACTGCTCACCAGATTCAACTAGGCTACAAAACAATTCATCAAAATATAAAGGATATTTTCTAAGGGCAGTCGTGAAGCTACCTCCTCCTTCTACTTCGGTTTTAATCCCCATAACCACATCACGCATTGCTAAGTTGTCAAGCCCCTCGGCAACAATTTCAAACGATTGCACCAAGGGTACACCCGCTTTCATCATGGTTGCTAATTGACGAGTGAAAATCGCCACATCCATAGGCGAAATTTTCCCCTTCGGTTTACCAAAAGAGAAACTACTTTTTTTACTAATTTTTTGGACATTAAAACCCTGTTTACGCAACTGTGCTTTGGCAAGCGCAATGTTGGTGCCAGTAATTTCACCTTTAATTTTTTGGCCTTTGCGATCTAAGGCTTCATAGCCAAAGGTAAGAATCGCATCTGGTTTTTTAGTTGCCATAGTCCGTCATACTCGTTTTGGGGAGCGCAAGCCCATGTTATGTTGCCAGTCGCTTATAAGTAAAGCGTAATTATTTTATTGTTGAGGTCTTTTAATCAGTACCTACAATTTTAGCGATTTCTTGTAGACTGGTCAGCCCTGACATAACTTTAATTAAGCCTGAACGGCGTAAATTAGGAAAGCCTTCGGCTTCCATCGCTTCGGCAATCGCTAACGAATTACCATCTTCCATAATAATACGTGCAATTTTTGGTGTTACTTTCATGACTTCGTAAATACCGACCCGACCTTTATAACCATCACGGCATTGGTCACAACCAACTGGCCCATAAATAGTAAAGCCTCTCGCAAAGTCAGCCTCAGTAAAACCCATTTCGACCAAACTTGGTTTGGGAATATCAACGGGTTTTTTGCAAGCACTACACAAACGCCGTCCTAAACGCTGGGCAATGACAAGGTTGACCGAAGTCGCAATGTTAAAGGAAGGAATACCCATATTGCGTAAACGGGTCAAGGTTTCGGGCGCGCTATTGGTGTGTAGGGTCGAAAGTACCATGTGACCTGTTTGTGCGGCCTTCACGGCAATTTCGGCAGTTTCGAGGTCACGAATCTCACCAAGCATGATGATTTCAGGATCTTGACGTAAGAAGGCTTTGAGTGCCGATGCGAAAGTTAAGCCCACTTTAACATTAACGTTGACTTGGTTAATGCCTTCTAAGTTAATCTCTACAGGGTCTTCGGCGGTAGAAATATTAGTTTCTTCGTTATTAAGAATATTCAAACCTGTATACAGCGAGACTGTTTTGCCCGAACCTGTAGGGCCTGTAATCAATAACATGCCTTGTGGTTTTTCGAGGGCATCCATAAATAGTTTTTTTTGGTCAGGCTCATAACCCAGCATATCAATACCTAGCATGGCACTGGAGGGGTCAAGAATCCGCAAACAGAGCTTTTCACCAAACAGGGTAGGTAAAGAGTTAACACGAAAGTCGATGGCTTTGGTTTTGGATAGTTTGAGTTTAATCCGTCCGTCTTGTGGTACACGTCGCTCAGAAATATCCATTTGTGACATAACTTTAAGACGAGCTGCCAGTTTGCCCGCTAATTGTACAGGGGGGCGGGTGTGTTCTCTTAACACACCGTCAACCCGAAAACGAATCCGATAGGCTTTTTCGTAAGGTTCAAAGTGTAAGTCGGATGCCCCCATTTTGATGGCATCTAATAAAATTTTATTGATATATTTAACAATTGGTGCTTCTTCTTCGGCGGAAGTTGGCGCACTATCTTTTTTATTATCTTCTTCGCCGCCCGAAATATCTAGGTTTTCAAGGTCGTCATCCAAACCTTCCATCGAGTTATTGCTGCTCGCTTCAAGCATTTTATCAATCAGCTTGGTGAGCTTTTCTTCGTCAGCAACGACTGTTTCAATGGTTAAGCCCGTATTAAAACGGACGGCATCAATGGCATCAAGGCGGGTCGGGTCACCCATAGCCACGAACAAGCGTTTGCCACGTTTAAAAAAGGGTAGCAGGTTATATTGTTTGACTATTTTTTCATCAATATGTTCTTTGGGAATCAGTTCTGGTTCAATAGCATCAATATCAATTAAGGGGTCGCCAAATTCTTCGGCTAATAAAAAAGCCACTTGTGCCGATTTGGCGAGTTTATTTTTGACTAAATAGCTAATCAGTGAGCTTTGTTCACGTTGTGACTCAATTAATGCTTTTTGCATGGCATTTGCATCAACTAAGCCTTCATTGACGAGTCGTTTTGCTAGGCCGCCAAAAGAGAGGTTACTGGGTGCAGGTGTCGCCATCTGTAATTCCGCCGTTGTTGTTCTTCATCATATAAAATATAAAGCTGTTATATCAGGACTTACGCATTCAGCGCGTCACTCTGTGTGATTTATTGCGTCAATCGTCACATTTGACTAAATAGTCGCTGCTAGTGATAAGTTTCGTTGTAAAAATCAGCTAAGTTTAGGAATATAAATCAAAATAGCCTGACACGCAAAGTCAAGATTTAGCTCTTGTCGCAAATTTTATTTATTTTTAATGCGGCTATTGTATGATAGTTTTAGGCTTTGTGCATGATGTTAGCAGGCAGAAATGTGAACAAATCTGCGCTAATTGCTAAGGTATATACTCAACAAGGAGGTAACAAATGAAGCATCGACTACTTATTGGCTATTTATATTGTGTATTGATGGCGATTTGGGGATCACCTTTATGGGCAGACGGCAAAGTTTGTCTTGCCGAAAGTGAAACGACCACAAATACGCTCAATATCAATACAGCCAATGCAGATGAATTATCAAGCAAATTAAAAGGCGTGGGTAAAGCAAAAGCCGCAGCGATTATTCAATGGCGCGAGACTAATGGTAAATTTACCAGTTTAGAAGATGTTGATGAAGTTAAAGGCATAGGTCCAGCCTTGTTAGAAAAAAATAAAGCAGTGATTCGTTTTGAGGATTAGTGGTGAGGGGGAGAGGTTGCCCTTCGACTCCGCTCAGGGAACAAGCGGAGTAGTGGACTGAGCGGAGTCGAAGTCTTTATTAAGCTGCCTGAAACTCGGGCATGACATTTTCAAGACCTTGAGCGCGTTTTTGTTTTTCTTCCAACATATTAGCATCTAGCTTTTCAAAAGCGCGTGGTACATAACGCCGAGCCAAGGCATTGAGTTTGTTTTCGATAAAACGGGGTAACTTTATGCCTAAAGGATTGGACTCTTGTAAATCAGGTGAAGAAATCACCCGTGTTCCCATAATGTAATCAAACCAAGGTTTGGTTACGCCCCAATTCGCATCTTGATTGGTATTCATATGATGGTCATAGTGCCAAGGTATTTTCTTTTTACCCCATTCTGGATCTAAATGGGATTGGCTGTGAACATGCCAGTAATTCCAAGCACAGTAGTACGTGGTTAAGGTAAAAAATGGCGCGATGGGCATAGCCAAAGTGGTGACGGCACAAATTTGCAATAAGGCTTTTTTCTCGGCATCGGCATCTTCGTTTTCTGTGCCATATAAATAATCATCGCGGTATTTACTTAAGCGGACTTGTTTGTGATGCGCCCAATGACGTTTCATAAAGGGGGGAGAAATGGACTTACGACCACCGCCTTCTTGTGGTACACCGTGTAAGGCATATTTGTGTAAGTACCATTCAACGCCATTGGCGGCTAATAAGGCAATGGGAATACCAATCATGTTAAAACCCTCTACAATTATTTTAGAACTGACGCATTTCATCAAAATGCATCAGCCCTGTGTACTATCGTGCTAAATTTGATTGTAGAGGAATTTAGGGTTGTCACTTGACATTTTGCGCCATTTATTGAGATGAATTATGGTTTTTGTTCCTGAGCAAACACGGCAAGCCTTACAGGCTTTTGATATGAGCCAAACGGTAGCTACGCACGGGGCAGTAGCGGATTATTGTCGTTTTTATCATTTAGATTTTGAGCAAGATTTTCCAAATATAAAGCATAGTTGTGGTTATTTTGAAGTGGCGGGTTATAGCGTAGTGGCACATAGTTATGTTGCTGCTCAAGCGCGGGGTACAGTGTGGGTCATTCATGGTTATTTAGAGCATAGTGGCTTGTATCGTCATATCATTCCTGTGTTATTAGCGGCTAATTATTCGGTGGTGATTTATGATTTGCCTGCTCATGGTTTGTCATCAGGTACGCGCGCTAGCATTGCGTCATTTGCCGAATATCAACAGGTTTTAAGCCATCTTATTGATTATTTTAATCATCAATTACCTCAACCTTGGTTGGCCATTGGCCAAAGTACGGGTGCGGCAATTTTGATGGATTATGTGTTGAATCAATATGCTCAAAAAAAACCAGCAGTATTTCAACGCTTACTATTATTAGCTCCGTTAGTGTATCCTGCCAAAATGCAGTGGTTACAACTAAAGTTAGCTTTTTGGTGGTTTAAATCGGTGCGAAGTGGGCTGCCTAGAGTGTTTAGACAAAATACCAGTGACCGTGACTTTGTGCGCTTTATGCGCGATGAAGACCCCTTACAAGCGCATTGGATTCCTGTATCGTGGCTGTTGGCTTTAAAACAATGGATTGAACAAATACATAAATTCCCTCGTTGTGATTGTCCTGTGTGGGTAATACAAGGCGGTAAAGATAAAACTGTTAACGGTGATTATAATGTCGCTTTTATTAAGAACAAATTTGATGTTAAGTCGGTGTTATGTTTGCCAGAAGCAGGGCATCAATTAGTTAACGAGTCTTTGAAATTCCGTCAACCGATAGAGGTTTTACTTAGAAAATTTCTTATGGATGTGCAAATGCCAGACGAAAATGTGAGCTAATAGACAAAATGTAGGAGTTTATCGATAAGTGGTAATCGTCTTCTATAAAGAATCAAGTATAAGGTAGCTTGCAAAAACGGTCTAAAAAGCCCCGTTTTTTATTAATTTTTGAGAGTAACACAATGACACACACATGGCGTTTTTTTCGTAGTGGTGGTTTTGACCAAGTTATTATTGATTCGGTTGAAGATTTGACAAATTTAGCGCAATTGGATAAAAAATTGTGGACAGCTTTAGCCTGTCCAATCAAAGGCTTAGAAATAGACCAACGCACTTTAAGTTATATTGATACTGATAATGATGGGCGGATTCGTGTGCCTGAATTATTGGCAGCGGTCGATTGGGCTTTAAATCATTTAAGTAATAAACAAGCATTATTGACAGCGGGTGGATTAGCGTTAGCTGCGATTGATGCACAGCACGCCGATGGTGCAAAAATTTTGGCCGCCGCCCAACAGTTGTTAATACGTTTGGGTAAAGGACAGGCGGAGACTATTAGTGTCGAAGATACGCAAGATTTAAGCAAAATGTTTCCACCCAATCAAAGCAATGGTGATGGTTTAATTCCTGCTACATTGGCGATAGAACCCGAATTGGCCGAAACCATTAACGATATTATTGCCACTTTGGGTGCAGAAACCGACCGTAGTGGTGAGCCAGCCGTATCTGCCGATAAAATTAAGCAGTTTTTTGCCGATTTAAGCACTTTAGACACATGGCAGACACGGCCTAGTCAAGAGTCAGCTTTGCAGCCTTTAGGCACGCAAACCGAAGCGGCTTGTGCTGCATTAACGGCGGTTGAAGCTAAAATTGATGACTATTTTGTGCGTGTGCAATTAGCCAGTTTTGATGATAAAGCGACTGTGGCCTTAAATGGTTCAGAGGCACAGTTTTTAGCACTTGGCACGCAATTATTAGCCGTAGATAGTGCGGATACCAAAAGTTTGCCCTTAGCCAAAATTGCACCCAATCAAAAATTATTGCTAAATCAAGGTATTAACCCCGCATGGCAAGACGCTATACAGCATTTCTGCCAGCAATTATTAGGTGATAATGTCAGTGAGTTGTCCTTTGCGGAGTGGACGCAATTAAAAGCGACTTTTGCCCCGTATCGCGCATGGTTGACCGAAAAGCCGAGTTTAGGCGTCAGTGTTTTAAGTGCCGAAAAACGCCATAATTTGGTGAATAGTTTAATTCAAGAGGCATTATTGTTGCTGGTTGATGAAGATTTAAAAGTGGCAGATGCGGCTAATGCCTTAGTTGATTTGGATAAATTAGTGCGTTATCAGGCTAACTTAGTCAAATTAGTCAATAATTTTGTCTCATTTAGTGAGTTTTATACTCGTCAAGATAAAGCGATTTTTCAGGCAGGCAGTTTGTTTATTGATGGCCGAAGCTGTGATTTAACCGTGCGTGTTAATGATATGGCCAAACATAGTGCAATTGCAGGTTTGAGTAATGGCTATTTGTTGTATTGCGATTGCAGCCGTAAAGACAGCCCCGAAAAGATGACCATTGTTGCCGCCGTGACCGCAGGTGATGTGAGTAATTTAATGGTTGGACGTAATGGCGTATTTTACGATAGAGCAGGCAAAGATTGGGATGCAACAGTAGTTAAAGTCATTGAGAATGCGATTAGTATTCAAGAAGCCTTTTGGACACCGTATCGGCGTGTTGGGCGCATTATCAGCAATCAATTACAAAAGATAGCTGCTGACCAAGATAAAGCCATTGAAGCAAAATCGGCAGAACAAGTGACAGCCCATGTCGTCAAAGCACAAGAAGCGGCAAAGACACCGCCAACAGCCGATAAACCCGCTACGCCACCCACACCTTTTGATGTGGCTCGTTTTGCAGGTATTTTTGCTGCGATTGGTTTGGCGGTAGGTGCATTAGCAACGGTATTAGCGAGTTTAGTGTCTGGATTTTTGGCGTTGTTGTGGTGGCAAATGCCGATTGCGATTGTTGGTTTGTTGTTGATTATTTCGGGGCCGTCTATGGTGATGGCATGGTTTAAATTACGTCAGCGTAACTTGTCACCCTTATTGGATGCTAACGGTTGGGCGGTAAATACGAAAGCAAGAATTAACATTGCTTTTGGTACAACACTCACTTTGTTAGCAGAATTACCTAAAGGGGCTAAACGCAGTTTAAGAGATCCTTTTGCTTAAGTCGTTAAGCTCCTCCCCCTTGATAAGGGGGAGGTTGGGAGGGGGTAAACCTGACCCCACCCTAACCCTCCCCTAAATTAGGGGAGGGGATTTCTTATTCCTGATGATAACCCGTTACCAATTCCACTTCATTTTTAGAGCCTAAAATGACAGGCACACGTTGATGTAAGCCCGTTGGTTTAACATCCAAAATACGTTCACGGCCTGTCGTAGATGCGCCACCCGCTTGTTCAACAATAAAACTCATCGGATTGGCTTCGTACATCAAGCGTAGTTTGCCTGCTTTGCTGGGGTCTTTTAAATCGTAAGGGTACATAAACACCCCACCACGCGTCAGAATACGATGTACATCAGCCACCATAGAGGCAACCCAACGCATATTAAAGTCTTTACCGCGAATACTGGTTTTGCCTGCCACCATTTCTTCCACATAACGGCGTACAGGTTGCTCCCAAAAACGCATATTAGACATATTAATCGCAAATTCTTTGGTATCTTCGGGAATGGTCATGCCTGTTTGGGTAAGGATAAATTCGCCCAATTCACGGTCTAAGGTAAAACAATCCACGCCATTACCTAAAGTTAATACTAACAGGGTAGAAGGGCCATACACCGCATAACCTGCACACACTTGTTGGTTGCCTGCTTGTAAAAAATCCTCTGTGACGACCACTGATTCGGCCTCAAGCGGTTTTTTGAGAATAGAGAAAATAGTTCCCACCGAGACATTAACATCAATGTTGGATGAGCCATCTAAAGGGTCAAATAACATTAAATAATCGCCAAGCGGAGTGCCATCAGGTAGCGGGAAAATTTCATCCATCTCTTCGGAGGCCAAACCTGCAATACTGCCCGAGCGTAAACCTGCATCTAGCACAATATCATTAGAAATCACATCTAATTTTTTTTGTTCTTCACCTTGAATGTTGTCCGAGCCAGCTTGACCTAATATGCCTGCTAACGCTCCTTTACCAATAGCAACACTAATCGCCTTGCAAGCGACACTCATCTGCGTGAGTAATTGTTGTAATTGGGCAGGGACTTTGGCTTGCACCAAATACTGATTAAGGGTAACAGCAGACATAGAGACTCCTTTGGTGAACAATGAACAATGAACAATGAACAATGAACAATGAACAATGAACAATGAACAATGAACAATGAACAATGAAATTTGACAAAGTTGTATTGTATGTCAAATTACTGCTAACTGCTAACTGCTAACTGCTAACTGCTAACTGCTAACTGCTAACTGCTAACTGCTAACTGCTAACTGCTAACTGCTAACTGCTAACTGCTAACTGCTAACTGCTAACTGCTAACTGCTAACTGCTAACTGCTAACTGCTAACTGCTAACTGCTAA
>Ga0209599_10000075_pt1 | contig 71491 bp, 106 predicted proteins | sample Shrwel_input2_FT_FD_187534 | JGI IMG/M metagenome (GOLD analysis project Ga0209599, IMG submission 187534) | Subsurface microbial communities from deep shales in Ohio, USA - Utica-3 well 1 S input2 FT (SPAdes) (version 2) ...
AGCCAGTCGTACTGTCGGAGTCTGTAGATGCCTACATTAATGCTGGCAATACTACTCGTTTGCAGACTATCACAGGCTCAACTGGAGCCATTAATATCTCCGTAACTAATGGTGCCGTTTCCCGCATGAGCTCATTAGCTGGAAACACAACCGTTACTTTTACAAACCTTCCTAGTGGATACGCTAATCAGTGGCTTGTTGAAGTAGCCAACCGTGGCGCTAACACTGTTACATTTTCTGGAGTTACATGGGATGGCGGCTCAGCCCCAACTATCGTAGCTTCTGGAAAGACTGTTCTAAAGTTCTACTCTACCGATGGTGGTACAACCATCTACGGTGCAGTAGAGTTCGCTAACATCGCTTAATTTTAAGATTAGCTCCCCATCGTCCCCCGGGACTGGTGGGGCTTTTCTTTTGCTACACTATTAGTATGAAAGTTGCTGTCTACGCCATAGCTCTAAATGAGGAGCAGTTTGTCAAACGATGGTATCACTCAGCAAAAGAAGCGGACCTGCTTCTAATAGCTGACACTGGATCTACTGACAAAACGGTAGAACTAGCAAAATCTTTTGGAATTGAAACACACGTTATCTCAGTAAAACCTTGGAGGTTTGACGATGCTCGTAATGCTAGCCTCGCTCTTATCCCTGGGGATATTGATTACTGTATTGCTTTGGATCTCGACGAAGTTTTAGTTCCCGGGTGGAGAAAACATTTAGAGGTGGCCTACACCAATAAATGGACTAGACCACAATATATGTTTACCACCAGCTGGAATCCGGATGGATCTCCCGGAATGCAGTTTAGCGGAATCAGAATCCACGCTCGCCAAGGATATCGCTGGCAGTATCCTATTCACGAAGTTCCAAGTCCATATCGAATTCCTGAAACTCGTGGGTGGATAGATCTACAGATAGAGCATCACCCCGATGAAAACAAGTCTCGTGGAGATTATTTAGGTTTACTTGAGGAAGCGGCTAAAGAGAATCCTTTAGACGATCGTTGCGCTTTTTACTACGGTAGAGAACTTTACTTTTGGCGTAAATATCAAGAAGCCGCGGTACAGTTTAAAAGGCATTTAAAGTTAGACTCTGCAAAATGGATTCCTGAAAGGGCATCTTCATACAGATACTTAGCTGAGTGTGAGCCTAATAATGCAGAGTTCTGGCTTAAGAAGGCTTACCTTGAGGATCCCTCAAGAAGAGAGTCATCAGTAAAGCTGGCTCAGCACTACCACGATCACGGTAAATGGAAAGAAGCCTATGAGTGGGCTACTAAAGCTTTAGAAATTGAAACCAAACCACTTGATTACTTTTGCGAACCGTGGGCTTGGGGGCCACTTCCTCACGACTTACTAGCGTTAGCAAGTTATAACCTAAAAGAATACGAAACTGCAGCCCTACACGGGCAAATTGCTCTTAGTTTAGACCCCTCTAATGAGCGATATCAAGTTAATATGGGGTACTACCTTAGCCACATCTAATTACAGGGAGCACAATGCCTACAAATTATCTCATTCTTGGACAGGCTACACCATCCGGTTCAAACCTAGATCTATACTCTAGCCCTGCAGCTACCCAAACTATTGTCTCAACTATTGCGGTAGCCAATGTGACGCCAACCCTAGCAACTGCAACTATCTATGTTCGCAAGGCTACCGGTACAACCCCAGCTGTAGCTAGCACAGGAAACGCACTAGCTTTAACAGTACCTATTGCAGGCAACACAACACAAACATTTACTCTTGGAATAACCCTAGCCCCATATGACACAATTACTGTGGCTACAGGAACATCTTCATCTATTACCTTTCACGCGTTTGGGAGTCAAATAACAGCATGACACGTAAAGAATTTCCTGAGAAACTTGAAACGATATCTTCTACAACTAACCTAGTTGTAGGTCCTGCCACAAGAGTAGTCTCACCAACAACAGTCACTACAGGGGCTCTTAGAAACGTTTTTGCATCTACTGCCGCACCCACAAGTACTGACGGTGCTGATGGGGACATCTGGTTTAAGTACGCGTAGACCATGGCCAAGTACGTAAAAGTAGCTGGTGCGTGGAAAACGGTATCTCCGGATACTGACTCCGTACAAACAGCCTACGTAAAAGTAAACGGAACCTGGTTAGGTGTGACTAACGCCTACGTAAAAGTTGCGGGTACTTGGCGATCAATCTTTACATATAGCGCTTTTGTTGTCCCAAATGTTGTGGGCCAAGTTTTGGCTACCGGTAGAACAAATATAACTAACTCCGGAAATACTCCTGGAACAAATACTATACTTAATAATGCTAATGGCGCTACTCCAGCAAACAACGGAAACATTGCTTCACAGAGCGTAACTCCAGGCGTATATCTATCAGCTCAAACAGTAAACCTTAGTTATTACGTATTTACATTTATTACCGTCCCAAATGTTGTGGGTCAAACCGAAGCAACTGCAAATGCTTTAATTACTAACGCAGGAAACACAGTAGGTTCAGTTCTAAGAAGCGCATCTGGGGCAACCGCTAACAACCACAATACAGTTGCAAGTCAAACTATTCCTGCAGGAAGTAGCTACACTACTGCTCAAACTGTTGGGTATACTCTTTATAATTATACAGTACCTACTCCAAGCCGACCTTCGGTTTCTCTTGTATCTAAAGGATCAAATACATTTACTTTTGCAACTTTTTTTGGTGCAAATACCACAAGCGCTTTAGCCTATTACGGGCCTGCTGGATCGGGTAACCAAGTTTTTTGGGGAACTATAAATTCTAATGGCGGTCAAGCAGTAGTTACTGGATTGACTCCTGGAGCATCGTACTCATTTATGTCTTACCCGGTAAACACGGAAAACGTAAATACCCTTGGAAGCGTACAACAAGGTGGGTTACCGTCCCTTACAGGATCGGGAGACCCAGTAACTCTTGATAACGTTCCAGCACCTACTTCCGGCAGCATAAGCCAAAACCCAGCTTCTGGCACAATTAATATAGGTACTACAATAACCGCTTCAACTTCTGGGTGGAACAACAACCCTACAAGTGTTGAAATTAAACTTGTTCGCGGTACTGCTGGAGTTGTTGAGGGCGAAGATGCCGGTAATAATCCACGAGCCACCGGTTCTGGATCTACTTCTGCATCACTAAGCTACCTCGTAACACAAGCGGACTACGACTCTGGAAAAAGATTCTTTAGGGCTTTTGCTCGCGCATCTAATGCTGGCGGTACTTCTGGTTGGATCCAAACCGGGGTGGATATTGGTTCTATAAACGCTCCGGGACCGTCGGCACCTAACCCACCAACAAATCCTAGTGGTGTAGACAATCTTAGCCCTACCGGAGGTACATTTAGTTGGGGCGCTGGATCGGGTGGCAGCGGTACTTTGTCTTACGTATGGGATATCTACACTAGTGGTGGGTCGTATGTAACTGGTGGCGGCGGCGCCGTATTGTCTGTTCAACTTAGACAAGCCGGAACATTCTACATACGAGTTCAAACTTTTGACGTTAATACTGGTCTTTCATCAGCATTTGTACAGTCTCCTAACGTTACCTTTACAACCGTGGCGGTGTCAAGTCCGCCAAATATTAGTGTTACGAACACTTACAATGGCGGAAGCCCTAATAGCTGGACATTAACGATTTCAAACAGTGGTGGCGCGGCTACGTCATACAGTTGGGGACTTCAATTCTCTAACTCAAATGGCGGTTCTGTTTTAGCGTCAACTACTGGTAGCGGCGGAACAATTGCTGCTGGGGGATCTGTTCAAGTAACAAGAAACAGCTCTACATATAGCTGGGCTAGATGGGTTAGCGTAACAGCGTCAAATGGAGACGGTTCATCCGGACCACTCTCTACAGGCTGGGCATAGGAGAAGACATGCGTGGAGAACAACGTCAAGGACGCTTTGATGTACCTAATGAACGTAAGTCTATAATTTCGGGCATTACCAAAGAGATAGTTCGTACTGTTGGTAGTGACATTGAGTGGTGGACCTATGATGAACCGAGCACTGTAGTAGACCCAATCTACGACGTAGGTAGCTCAAACCCAAGTACCGGAGGACGTCGTTGGCATGGCCCTCTTATAATTCCATGTATTAATGCCGTTATCTATCAGGGCGTAACTATGCAAAGCGACCGCGGTTTCTATAACGTTGACGTTTTAAGGGTTACCTTTAATATGGATATCGTCGAGCGAAGCACTGATCTTTACGGGTCAAGCAGCACCACTTCCGCCCACTTTAAAACCCTTGTTGATAACCCCGATGAATTTTTACGAGATCGCCTAGTATTTAGAAACGAAGTATTTACCCCTACAAAAATGTCTCCTAGGGGAATTATGAATAATAAGTACACCTTGTTTTCCTTAGACTGTAATCAAGTGAATCCTGAAGAACTGGTCAATGACCCACAGTTTTCTAAGTATGCCTCTTATGACCCATTTAATGAGGTACCACCAAATGCCTAGTAACGTAAACCCTAAAACACCTAAAGCTATAGGGCCGGCAAAGGCAACCTCAGCTAAAACGGTAAAAGCTGGGTTTAAGTCTGCCGAATCTTGGTCAAAAAAGTCCTCTGGAAAGTGGAAGGGCGGGCAAGCTAGAACCCTATCCCCGGGATCTACGGGGGCCATAACTAAGAGATTAAGTAGTAACAAATATAAGGCTTTGGGTAAGAAAGTAATACGCCCAAGAATACGTAAACAGTTTAGGCCTAAAGAAAAATAGTCTCACTTAGGGCTTCTTTTAAACGTCTTTGCCTTATCCTTAGAGCGACGCCCAGGCAACTGGGAACCCTGCTGATATACCTTGCACCTCATATGGAGGAATTATGATCTTTTTAGTCAATCGGCTAAACCGTGCTGAAACGGAAGCTGACAAAGAAGAGTTTGTTCGAGGAATCGTTGGCCTTAATACAGGCGGCGAACGTAAAGCTGCAGCGGGATTTATAGCTGGGTATTTACTCTCGAAAGCCCTTCGTAAAAATGGCTAGTATAACTAAACAATTAAAGATCAAACTTTACAAGGAATTATCAGCGTCTGCTGAAAAACACACCCTCACACTACAGTATGAGGCGCTTCTTGCTGGGTGGCCAGAAAACCTAGCTACAAAACTTGAGGTTCGCCCTAATCCTAACGGCAGCCTAAAAGTATCCTACCCTAAAGAGCTTGAGAATAAGATTCTAGCTTTTGAATATGGCGACGAAGATACCCCCCCATCTCCAGTAATGCGAAATTACTTTACTAAGATTGGGGTAAATTAATGCCATTTATTTTAAATGAGGAAAAAGCTCTTAAGAGCCTTTTGTCCGGCCTTACAGTTTCAGATGCGGGAAACCAAGCACGACCTGTAGGGGTCTTCTACGGCCAACCGGACAAAGAAATCCGTCAACAGGCGTATCCTTATATGACTATTGACCTAATTAACATTTCAGAAGCAACCGAACGAGTACAGTCTGGAATAGTGACCGTCCCCTACCAACCAGAAGGTTGGGACGGAAACTCTAGTCGAGACACGTTCTATCCAATGCCAATAAATCTTGATTATCAAATATCAACTTTTTCTAGGCAGCCTCGGCATGACCGACAAATTTTAGGCGGACTATTTTCTATAGGTCGCTTGCCAGTTAGATTTGGATCTATCTACGTACCAGAAGACAACACTTGGCGTCGACTGGACATGTTGGGTTTTTCCAAGAGAGACAGTACTGAGTCTGAAAAACGACTTTTTATGAATGTCTACTCAATTAGAATTAGTTCTGAACTATTTAGAACTGGTTTTGAAAGAACAGGCGTTCCGGTTACTACTAGAAATATTAGTATCCGTGGCACTGATCAATCAAATGTATCAATATATGAACTGTTACAACTACAACAAGCACAACCCGCATAATAATCGGACCCCCTATGAAAACAACTAACCTATTAAGGAGAAAACCGAATGTCTACATTTAATAGACCGGGCGTATTTATTCAAGAAGTGGAACTTCCACAAACCATAGAGCTTGCCGAAAGTGGCAACGCTATTGGAGTTTTTGTTGGTGCTCTTGCAAAAGGCCCAACAGCTGTTCCAGTCCTTCTTAGTTCTTGGACACAGTTTGTAAAAACTTTTGGTGCATTGGATGACGCCTACCCAACAACTTGGGCAGCCTATAACTTTTTTGCAAATGGCGGACGCCAGCTGTATATTAAGCGAGTTACTGGATCTGGCGCGGCAGCCGCATCAGTTACTCTTACTGACAAGTCTCAAGCACAGCTAAACACAATCTTAGTATCTGCAAATAACCCAGGAGTTTGGGGAAATAGCCTTGCAGTTCAGGTTCGAGCCGCAGGAACTTCAACTCGTTTTGGTCTTGCAGTGTATGGCCCACCTACAATTGCGGGCAACGCAACCTCTAACCTAATCGAACAATACACAGATCTAAGCATGAATAGTACAGATCCTCGTTACTTCGTTTCTGTTATTAACCCAAGCTCTTCAGTTATTTCAGTATCTGATCTTAACTCTGCATCTACAGCGCCAGATGATATGCCTACTATTGGAGCTACTCTATACGCGCTTGGATCAACAACTGCTGGAGCAGACGGATCTGCTCCAACACGTACTAATATCTCGACTGCACTAGCAACTTTGGATCCAATCCAAAACCCACTAGTAATTAACGTTCCAGCTATTGCGTACACATACACAACATCTCTTACATCTACAGAACGAACTCTTGCAATCAATATGTCAGCTGACTTAGTGTCTTATTGCGAAGGTCGTGGAGATTCATTTGCTGTTCTAGATACTCCAGCAGGACTTACAGTAGCTGAAGCTCAGACATTTGTTGATGATGTGTCTACTGCTTTTGCTGCAAGCTCAGCAGGTGGATGCGCAGCATTCTACTATCCTTGGGTTTTGATTCCAAATGCTTTGCGTTCTACACCTGGAGCTACACGTCTTCAGGCACCTGGCGCAGCAGTTGTAGGTCAATACCTAGCGACAGACGCTTCTCGCGGAGTGTTTAAGACACCTGCAGGACTAGGAAACCAAATTGCTCTAGCTGTTACTACAGAAAGACAATTTACAAACGCAGAACTTGATTCTATCAATACCTCTGCTAACCCAATTAACGCAATTCGAGCAGTACCTGGAGCTGGAATTGTAATTATGGGTGGTAGGACTCTAAATAATACCCCAGGAAATCGCTACATTAATATCCGCAGATCTTTAAGCTACCTTAAGAAAGAGCTTACAGACCTAACGTCATTTGCGATTTTTGAAAATAATGATGCTAGATTGTGGTTGCGACTAAATGTCACTATCTCAAACTTCCTAGGATCATACTGGCAACAAGGTGGTTTGCGTGGAGCAACTACTGCTGATGCCTTCTTTGTACGATGTGATGAGACTATCAATAGCGAAGCGGACATTATGAATGGCCGTGTAAATATTGAAGTTGGAGTCGCTTTAGAATACCCAGCTGAGTTTGTTGTTATCAAACTGGGTCAAATTACTAGCAACGCTACGGCCTAAGGAGATAAACAAACATGGCACTTTCAGTCGATAATATCAAGAGACAGTTAACTACTGATCCAGTACGTACGTTTAAGTTTTTAGTAACTTTTACGCCAAATACTGATGATTCAAAGTGGGACACGACTGCTTGGAATAAGATGGGTTTTGTATCTGTTTCCGGTCTTAGTGTTTCAACAGAACCTATTGCATACCGTGAAGGCGGCTACAACACAAACGTACACCAGATTCCTGGTCAGTCTTCTTTCACACCAATCACTCTGTCACACGGCGTGATGCTTGGACAGAATCAAAACCAGAAGTGGATGAAGCGTCTATTTGCAATGATGACTCCTCGCGCAACAGCGGGAGTTGGAGCAGATTTTCGTTGCACCCTTGATATCGCGGTACTAAGCCACCCAAACCCAGCAGGATTCGATGTTGCTGGTGGCGGAACTAGTGGAAAAGCTGCGCTAACCGATGGCGGACAGCACACCTCTATGCGTTTTAGAGTATATAACGCATGGATTGCAAACCTAGGTTACAGCAGCCTTGATGCAGGTCAAAGCACCCTAATGGTTGAAGAAATGACAATCGTTCACGAAGGCTTTGATGTTATACTTGCAGACAGCTTTGCCGCAACAGCCGGTCAATTTAGCGCATAATTAAAAAAGAAATAGGTGCACAACATGGCAAATGAAACAATCGTAGTTGCAACGGATAATCCGGCTGCAGCTAACAAACTCGTAGAAGATGCTCTTAACTCTGCTGAGGCAACGCAGCTGGAAAAACCTCCAGTTGTGTTGCCTCCAGACGGGGAAGTTACCCTACCTGGTGGTCTTTATGACCCATTTGAGGGGTCAATTTCAACCGCGGTTGTTCGAGAACTAACCGGGGCTGATGAGGAAGTAATTGCTAAGATTTTAGATCCTGGTAAATCACTCCTAACTATCCTTGAAAGAGCAGTAATTAAAATTGGTGACGAAGAAGCCACAAAAGAAACCCTAGATCAACTTCTAGCTGGAGACCGAGAAATGCTTCTTCTAGCCATCAGAAAAATTACTTTTGGTGAGGAAGTAACCGTTGGTCCAGGACTGTGCCCAACTTGTCAAGAAGAACAGACAGTTACAATTCATCTAACAGATGACGTTGAGATTAAGACTCTTGACGAAAAAGATCGAGTTTTTACTTTAAAGTGTAAAGTGGGAATTGTAGAGGCAACACTACCTAGTGGAGCTGTACAAAAGACACTTGTAAATGCCTCAAGTAAAAACTCTGCAGAACTAGACAGCCTTCTACTGCAGGGCTGTATAGTAAGTATTAATGGTTTGCCAATAACAAACCCGCAGATAGTTAAAGATTTAAGCATTAAAGATCGAAGAGACATACTCAAAGCAATAACAGACCGCAATCCTGGTCCACAACTCGGTGCAATTAAGAAAGCTTGTCAGTCTTGTGGTTCGGAGGTACCACTTCCGCTAACTTTAGCGGAACTATTTCAAGAGTGAGTTAAGCTACGAATTACTCATAGAATCCTATGACATTCTTAGCAAAAGCTACCCTGGATGGACCCTAGACGACATAAAGCACCTCTCATTTAGAGAGAGAACCATGTGGATACTACGAATTAGATAGGCGGTGATTAAAATTAACAGTCAGAACTTGTTTGCTACCGACGATGAGGTAGAAGGCATTGGAACTACGTTTGAAAAAGAGTTCGTAAAAGCCTATAAAGTACTCAAGCAGATGACTGCTGAGACCGCTAAAATGAAAGAAAATGGCGAAGCCTATGGCGACGCCGTATCCGGAGGATCTACCGGACGTAGTAAATTAGGTCTAGGAACCGTCCTGGGAAGCTTTACCCGTGGTGAAAAAATACTGGGTGGCGCAGCAATAGCTGGCGGAACTTTTATGAGCATGGCTCCAAATACCATGTCAGCTGTTGCGCAAAGAATGTATGCCGATTCTGTTGCCGGATTAAGCGGCATGAAGTCTCGAGAAGTAATTACCCAGTCTAACCGCCTAGTTAACGGGGCAACGAGTGCCGGCGGCCCCACTGCGGCTGCCGCAAACCTTTTCTATCAGGGCGGTTACTCTGCTAACTCCGTAAGCTCTAGAAATATAATGTCTCAACTTGGTGGATTAAGCGCCATTACTGGAGGCACTAACGAGCAAACAGCCTCAAGCGTAGCAGGCATAAACGGGGCTTTATTTTTAAGACTAGGCGTACGTATTCGTGATGATAAGGGTGCTTTGCTCCCTATGAATCAGATTATTAACTCCGTATACAACATGCTATATGGCGGAAGAACTATCACAGAAGAGCAAGCCGCACTATTGTTAAACCCAAATTCTAAGGGTTATTCAACTCTTATGTTAATTTGCGGTGGCGATGCAAACTTATTCTCGGCCATTGCTATGGGTGTTATAACTCGTGCTAGAAAAGGCAAGGGCCTTACAAAGAAAGATTTAGGAAGTGCGCAGTCTGCGCTAAGCGCTATGGGCGTGGAGTCTGGAAGCCCAACAAGAGCAAACTTTAGATTTCAAGAAGGTCAAAGTTCTGCTTTACAATCAACAGAGGGCGGACTTGTAGGCGGCTATAATGCGTCGCTAAACGTTGTCGCAAAACTTAATGAGGGATTTGCAGATCTTGCTTCTGCATTAGGACCAGTAACTGGCGGCCTTATGGGCCTTAAAGGAATACTACAAACTTTTCCTAACGCTGGAAATATGGGCGGTACTTTAGCTACTGCTGGAAGCGTTGGTATGGGCATAGCCAATACTGCGGTTAACGCAGCTATTATGGGGCGAATAATGGGTGTAGGAAGATTTGGTGCCGGAGCTGCTGCTGCAGGGGGCGGAAAACTACTTGCCGGTGGATTAATGAGTGCTGGCGGCTTAATGTCAGGCCTAAAGGGCGGCTTAGGATTTATGGGTAAAGGTGCGGGAAGATTAATACCTGGTCTTGGAGCTTTGTTAAGCGGAATGAGTGGCTATGGTGATCAAAAATCCAATAAAGGATTATTAAGTGGTTTACTAGCTGCATCGGGTACAGGAGCTTTAGCTGGTGGCGCTGCAGGTGCATTTGCGGGCGGAGTAGGTGCAATTCCAGGAGCAATACTGGGAGCACTTATAAGCGGTGGCGGATACCTAGGTGGGCGTGCAATTGGCGCTATAGGTGGGCCGGATGATGACCACGGTATTGGTGGCGACAACAATATGCCTGGCAAGGGATCGGTTGGAACATTCTCTTTACCGGTACCTGAAGGAACTAAGGTAACGTCTCATTTTGGGCGCCGTAAAGGTGGAAATGGTATCAGCTCTAACCACCGAGGTATGGACTTTGGCGTTAGTGAAAACACAAACGTTACATCTGCTGCTGACGGTATTGTTACTGAGGTTGGTAGTGGCGGAGGCTATGGAAACTACGTAATTATAAAGCACGGAACTAAATCTACTCTGTACGCACACTTAAATCGTGCTTTGGTTAGAGTTGGACAAGTAGTTAAAAACGGGCAAGTAATTGCTAAATCAGGTGGTCGTAAAGGAGCTCCCGGAGCTGGAGCATCTACTGGGCCACACTTGCACTTTGAAGTTAGAGATAATGGTGGGCGTGGTGCGCAGGGCCGTGTTGACCCTAGAGGATTCTTTGGAAAAGCCGCTAACTTTGTAACCAGAGCTTTTAAAGCAGGATTAAATATGGCTAAAAACATATTCTCTAGAGTAAGCGGCGGATTATTTGGTAAGCAAGATGCTTTTTCTAATTCTCAGGGCGCTGAGATTGGGAAAGGATTATCCGATTTAAACAGCCGAGGCTTATCAGATTTAAATAGCGCATCTTTATCGTCTCTATTGTCTGGCTCTATAGCTGCGGGTAGAGAAATCGGGTCCGAAGATCTTGATAGATTTACCTCTGGGTACTCACGAAGAAGCGTTTCAATTTCAGACGGAATTACTGGAACTTTAAATAGCGCCGATGATGCCGTTTCTTCTCAAATACCTGGTGGAAGCAGAGCTGCTTATATTCGCATGCTTCGCCGTGCTGGGTTTTCTGGCAAGTCTTTAGAAACAGCTTTTGCAGTATCTCTTGCCGAGTCCCGAGGTAATCCACGAGCATTTAATAATAAACGACGAGACCTTTCTTACGGCTTATTCCAAATTAACATGAAGGATGACGACCCTTCAAGCCCAAATATGGGGCGTAATCGTCGCAAACAATTTGGCATTAAAAACAATGAGGCTCTATTTAACACCGACACAAACATACGGGCAGCATATGAGGTTTCTAATAAGGGTGGCTGGTGGAAACAGTGGTCTACTTATAATGACGGTACATTCCTTAGGTATATGGATGATGCTAAGCGTGCAAAAGAGGCTGCAGGCATAGGCGGTGGTCAAGAGTCATACTCTTCTGGTGGGATGATGTCCTCTGGATCCTCTACAAGAGAATCCTCTCATAGGGGAGAAATAACCGTAAACATGAACGTAAGTATTGCTAGCGCTAGCTCAGCAGACGCAGAAAGACTATTTAAAGAATTTAGTAGAAAACTTAAAAGGTCTATTGAAGAGAATGAGATTAGGACATACTAATGGCCGTAACTTACTACTATAACGTTTACCTACAACAGCACCTAAATGGCGTGTGGGTAAATATAGAGACTCAAGTTGCTAAAATTAACTTTATAGACTTTAAAGATAGCGGCAATGTTCAAGTATCTCCAACAGATCAAGCTGGAAATCAACTCGGTAGCCAAAGTCAATTGCAGTGGGTAATAAAGGCCTATAAAAAAGATGGCTCTACCGTTACTCAGCTAAATGACGATCAAGTTAGGGTAGTAAAAGCGACCGTTCCAGCAAACCCAGTAAATGACATTCTTAATGGAATTGAAACTTGGAATAACTTATACTTTACTGCTCAAATTAATAAACTAATATTAAATTTACGGGCTAATAAATTTCCTTATCTGATTACCCCCTCATTTACTGTAACGCACAAAGGTGCTGCCGGTTTTCCTGCAAATGGTGTGTCAATACCTAGGGCAGACATTGTTGGTAAAGACTTCAAGGGAGTTCAGACAGTTCATTTTACTAAATCTGAGGCTTTTCCTGCAATTCCAAAGGGACTTATTGCAGAACTAGATCTTGAATATGCTGGAGCAGCCCCTATACGACAAACTCAAAATATTCACTATGATGTAGATTTAAAACAATATGTTGGAATAAAACGAGTTGTAAATACTACCACACAAGAAACTACATACTTTGCTTTGTACTACAATCCTGGTGCAAATGGGACTAAAGTTAAAGAAGTTGAAGTTGGAAAAGACCCTAAAAAGTTTTTAAATGGAAGCAAGGGCCCCGCATACAAAGCCGCTATGGCAATACTTATTGACGCAATTGTAAGTGGAAAAGTTACAAACGTAAAAGTTCCAAAAGAAGACAAAAGTGGTGGTGGTGGAAGCGGAGGAAACGTATCTCCAAAAGAACCTACAAACCCTGAACGATGGAATCCGCCCTTTCATAAATCTACAAAGGGTAATCCAAGAAGTTTTGAGTGGACAGACAAAAAAGGTGTAGTTAACCGGCTCAGTACTGCCCCAGAATTGGGAAGAATTTACCAAGATAAAAATAGCGCACTAGCTGTAAATACAAACCCAGAAATATCTAAAAAGGGTCAGCTTTGGGGATTTAGATTTATGTATAACCCGGAAACAATTAGTTACGGCGTTAGTGGATCACCATTTGATTATACAAATATTCAAGATGCCGCAATTCTCATAACTGGAAATATGTCGGTTAAGTTAACTTTACTATTAAATCGTTTAGCAGATATGACCGAGCTTCAAAGTACAAATAGCCCAACTAAATCTCCGTATACTCCGGCACTAAGTGAAGTAGCTAAACAGGGGATATTAAACCGCGGAACTGAATACGATATCGAGTTTTTGTATAGAGTATGTAACGGAGACCCAAGCACAACTACGGGGCAAGATCCTTTGCTTGGTTATCCTGGATTAACCTCTGATAGCGGACTCTTAAAACAGACCCCAGTATGGCTACATCTTCATAATAGTTATAAGATTTTTGGAGCGGTATCAAATTTAGAGGTAGAACATCGCCAGTTTGATAGAAGAATGGTGCCTGTTCTTAGCACAGTAACCTTAACTATAAACAGATACCCAGCTATAGTTCAAAACGTAGACGACCTAAATGGTGACGTTCTAGAGACATTTAAAAAACGCTACGGCGGTGCTGGGGCTGTAGAGGAGGGGGATGAGTAATGCCTATTGAAAGAGTGTCTAGATACTACGACGGTACTTTAGCGCAAGTTACCTCTGGGTCTGAATCTAAATTTCAAATTGCTGTATTTAGGTTATGGCCAGACAACCAAGAAGTGACTTACTTTAACCATACCTGGGTTACTACTGATTCTTTAGCTGCTTTAGCTGCAACATATTGTGGCGGCGCTAAATACTGGTGGGAAATTATGGATATAAACCCTGAAATTTTAGACCCATTTAACATAGCCCCAGGAACAGTAATTAGGGTGCCAAATGAATAACCTCGTACTTCCTGCCTATATTTGGAGACCAGATGTTTATAGCGCATCATATAAGGTTGAGTTTCCTAACTTAAAATCACTTGATTTTTTAATTATGAGTGCAGAACTAAAGCAATCAATAGAAGAGCATGATTTGCTTATACTTAGAATTAAAGGAAAACCAAATAGAAAAGAAACACAGATTGCATATGGAGACCCGGTAAAGTTTACCTATCGATCTGGAAAGATTAAATCAGTATTTGTAGGAAAAGTTGATAGAATCTATCAAACGGGTGGTATTGATGGTGTAAATCAAACTATAATTAAGTGTATTTCTGCTTCAGCATGCTTAAAAGACAGCACTCAAGAAATCCACACTAATGTTACTGCAGATCAAGTGGTTTCAAAAATATGCCAAAGATTTGGCCTATCCTCTACAGTTCAGAGAGACCCTAGAGTAAGAAAAGCTATAGTTCAATCTGGGCAAACATACTGGCAATTATTTAGAAGTTTAGCTAAACAAACCGGATTTGCTTTACGTGCAGAGAATACTACGGTTACGTTTTGCTCTAAGGATAAGATAACTGCAAGTAAAAAAAGCCAAGCCCCATATTTTTACTATGTAGATAGTCCAGTAAATGGGGCTATAAATGCTCTAGAAAGGGCATTAGGCTCAATACTTTACTTTAAGCCTGTAATTAGTGACGCCTCTCCTGAAGCGGGAGTTAAGGTTGACAGGGTAATAAGTGGAAAAAGTCAAAATGGTAGACAAACTATTAAGACTGTACATCCCCACGTAAATAAAAAAACACCTCAAAAAGGTGCGGTAAAACCAAGTGAGGACTACTTCCTATGACAGCGAGTTTTTCTAAAAAAAATACTAAAGCAGCATTTAAAAAACACTATCCCTATGAAGTGGTTTCTAATGTAAATGACTCAAAACTTTTAGCAAATGCTTTAAGTAACACCAGCAGGTACCAATATACTATGGAAGTCACTGTTGTAGGCAACTCAGATATTAGGCCATATGACCCAATCTACTTAGATAACCTTCCTAATGATCTTTCTGGGTACTGGACCGTATTGTCTGTTTCCCATAATTTTAATGATCGTCGAGCCTATTATGTACTTGATTTGGTTGTTGGCGCTGAAACTCTTGGGGATGTAAACCCTAACGCTAGAAAAGCTGTTCAATATAGGGATGTGGAAAGCGAGCTTTCTGGACAATCATTGACCATAGCTGAGTCCCAATTAACTGAAATATCTCTTTCTCCAAATAGCTCTGAACTTCAAGAAATTGATTATGATGGGGTGGGACCAAATGTAACCCAGCCATCAAATTCATTTTCTAATCTAGTTACTAACCCTTATCTAATAAAACCACCCTCACTTAAAGGCGTAAAAAATACAGTGTCATGGTCTGCAAAGAGGGGTAATAAAATAGTATAATGAATGACTATAGCAATAACACGTATGGAGTAGATCCCCTTGGGCGTCCAAGATTTTATGGGATTTACGTGGGTAAAGTTTTAGATATTGACGACCCCTTAAAAAAGAGTCGTATAAAGATTTCTGTAAATCAACCTACGGGTGGGTCTAAAACAGGTTGGGCTGAGGCTTGCCTACCTGTAACAAGTAATGCCAATCATCCGGATCATAAAGAGCATACGGCGGAAGCAATTGCCGCCCTATTAACCACGCAATCAAGTAGTACTGGAAGCGGCGGGGGATTAGACTCCCATAGCCATTCAATACCTGCATTGACTATTGTAGCTAAGGCTGGGGCGGGTTCTTTGGATCACGAGCGAAAAGCAACGTCAGATCCACAAGAGACTAACGTTACAGATGAACATACACCGCATAGAATTGTTCCTAGAAAATATCAAGAAGTTTGGGTCATGTATATTGCTGGGGACCCTGAATTCCCTATATGGATTGGAGTTAGGGCTTAATGAGAGCTATTGCCTACCCATATACTGTAGATATTTCGGGAGAAATTTTAGCCGCAACATCTAGCGGCAAGATCTATTTAGACCGCCTAGCGACTCTAATGAGCACAACAATAGGTCAGCGCCCTATGCAACAAAGTTATGGGGTCGATTTAAAACGAGCTTTATTTGAGAATGAGTATATACATGATGGCGGAGAAGTGATGTCCTTTAGGAAATCAGTTGAGGACGCCGTAAGAGAAGCAATTAATACCTGGTTAAAGGGTGTTAAAATTCAACAAATAGAGGTTAGCCCTCCTGGGGAAAACGGAACTAGCGAAATTAAAGTAGTTATTTTAGTTCCTGGGGATGAACAGGTCAGCTTAACTACATCAACGGCAATTTTTGGAAACGACGGGACGGTTGGTATCATACAATGAGTGAAATTCAAATTGACTACACTTCTAGGGATTACTCGGCCTTAAAAAATGAATTAATAAGCCTAGTAAACCTAAAAACAGGCGGAGCTTGGAACCCTACCGATCCGTCAGACCTTGGTAATGCTTTGCTCGAAGCTTTTGCTTATATGGGCGACATTATGTCCTACTACATCGACAGAGTTGCTAATGAAACCCAGGTAGAAACTGCCGTAAAAACAGAGACCCTTTTAAATTTTGCATCTCTATACGGGTACCGCCCCTCAGGTCCGACCCCAGCTACCGTAACCGTGTCCTTTACAAATGATAGCGATGCTCCGGTAAGTTTGCCCGTTGGAACTCAGGTAATGGCCCCGTTAAATTACGGCCCTTTTTCTCAAGCATACTTTGAAACTACCCAACCCTTTACAGCAATTGCGCCAAATGCAACAGTAAACGTTGTTTGTGTTGAGGGAAAAACAGTAAACACTGATAAAGAAGATTACATTGACCCAGTATTTCATAAACCACTTCCATCTAGTATTGGTACGTCAACTGGAAGCGCTAACCAGTCTTTTCAAATTCTTGAAAGTGGCATTATTGACGCATCTCTTGTTGTCTACGTAGGGCAGGGAGTAGCATTTGCACCTTGGCAGTATGTGGATAACCTTGTAGAGTACGGCCCAAATGACTTAGTATTTACAGCAAACCAAAATACGGACGGAACTCTAAACGTACTTTTTGGTGACGGAATTAACGGCGCTATTCCTCCTGCCTCACAAGCAATTAGTGCAACCTATAAGATTAGCGTTGGCCGTTATGGAAACGTAATTTCAGGTGCGGTAAGTGAAGTCTCATTTATTCCTGGAAATATAGACCCAGAAGCAGTTTCATTCTTTACTGTAAACAATACCACGGCCGCAACCGGGGGTGCGGATGCTGATAGCCAAACACAAATTAGATCTAAAATTAAAAATGCCATCATTTCACGAAATCGTGCGGTAACTTTAAATGATTATAAGTATCTTTCATCACTAGTTCCGTTAGTGGGAAAGACAAATGCCGCATCTTCAGTGTACTCTTTAGTTAACGTATACCTTCAAGTACAGAATGATGGTAGCGCTACCCCGGGCATAATTTCAGGATCCGTAACTCCTTCCTGGACTAGCCTTAAAAGAGACGTAGAGCTCTATATGGATGACAAGATTCCTGTAGGCGTAACCTTAAACGTCTTGCCTCCACAATACATGCCGTTGCGGTTAGAAGTTACTGTTTTAATAAAAGACACTTATAAAAAAAGCACTGCGCGTCTTGATGTGTATAAAGCACTTCTTTCTGGTGATACTGGGCTCTTCTCTTATGAAAAGAATACGTTTGCTAGAAATATATCCCTTTCTTCAATTATCTCAGCATTGTCCCCGTTAACTGGTGTAACTTCAGTATCGGTAACAAAGCTAAACGTTGACGGCGGATCCTCTGCCCAAGACATAATCCTAGAACCAAACCAAATTCCGTACCTGATTCCAGCTAACCTGCTAATCGAGGTATCCGGCGGAATTAACATCTAAAGAGATAGGTAAAAAATGACCGCTTCCTTCCCGTCCTCAGTACGTCAATTACAGAATAAAATTGATATCCAAGATACAGTTTTAGCTGACCACGTAAACGTCATTCAAGATGAAGTTCGCGCTATAGAAACGTCTCTTGGTGCTGCCGTAAATGATACAAGCATCTTAGTTTCTAACTATTCTGGAACGTTTGTTCAAGATATTAACTGGAACTCCTTAGGAGCTAGACTAAAAAATATTGAAGCTGGGCTAGTAAACGGAACAGGAAGCTCTGCAAACTACGTAGCCAAAACAGGAGATAATATCTCCCCTATTGCTGGGCGAACCGGATTAACTATAACCGCCCGTACTGGAAACTTATTTAACCTATTTGAAACTCGAGACTCATCAACTGCTTTAGGATTTAACGTAGATAACACCGGCAGGCCTAGAGTAGGAACCTTTAACGTCCTGTATAATACAAGTACAGACTATGTTGCCTTAACTAATGCTATTTCTGCAGCTGCTACTCAAGCCGCTACTGCAACAGCTATAGCTAATGCGGCGTCTATTAGCCCATTCTTATTTGCGGGGATGTAAACTTAAAACATGGCAAAATATAGTATTGCGACGTATGGTATATCCAAGTACGGCGAGCGTGAAGTAAGTAGGACTTACTATGCCTCAGGGATCAGATCATGGTCGTATAACTTTAACTCTATATCCTTGGCTTGGGGATCAATTACTCCTGCGCCCGAGGATGAAGAGCCTACCCATTGGAGAGTTGTTCGCGGATTCTCCGGGGTTCCTGACACGCCATTTGAGGGAATCTATTTAGATGGAGATGTAATTTCTGCGTTTAGAACTACCTATATTGACAATGACGTATCAACTGATAACCGTGAGGTTAACTATTCAATTTGGGTTTTTGGCGGTACTCAAGGCGTAAAACGTTGGATTTTTTGCGGAGACACTAACATAATTGTAACTCAAGAAACAGACACACTATCCAAATTAATTAACTGGTTGCCGCGTATCTGGTTTAACACGGATAACGGTATTGGAGATGCTGTTGGTGAAGCTGAAACTAATGCTTTTTCTAGAACACTCTCAGCCTACACGTTTATGTACGATAAACTCAATGCTGAAGCTGAGCTAATATCCAAATCGTCATCAAACGCAATTCCTAGCGCTCTTTTAGAATCACAAATTTTAGATCTAGGTTTTAATTATGAACCTGCTTTGGGCGACAGCTATCATCGATCCCTGTATAGAGCGGGAAACGTAATTAACTCTGTTAAGGGGACAAAAGGAGCAGTATCTGGTTATGTTACCGGACTTACACACTTAAGCTCTGAAATTAAACTAGGACACAATCTTATGCTGGACTACAATGACTCTTCTTTTGAAGAATCTACTGGTCGCTGGCACATTACCCGTGGAACTAAAACTTCGGTAAAATTTGAAAACTCAGCAGCAGTTTTAGGTACGGCTATTACCCCACCCAAAGCTTGGGTAAATGACTCTTTGTATCCACCAAAAGAAGTTGGCTTCGGAGTATTTACTGTATCAGAAAGTACATCTACAGTATCCCCAGCAACTTTGCAGTTACCTATAGCTAACGCTAAAATGCCTCTTTTAGGTATCCCAGTTGACGGAAATAAAGAATACTTATTTACTGGTTGGTTTAGAGAAGTTGACGGAAACTCTTTTACTCTTTCAGTAAAGATTAACTGGTGGAATTACCTTGGAGAGACCCTTAGCTCTACCGCGTTAACCGCACCCATTACCTCTTCAAGCTCTTGGAAAGAGTTTACCTCCGGATCTTCTGCAGGAAGATTAGGTCGGGTATCCCCACTAGACGCAGCTTACGCATCAATTGAACTATTAATAACACCTAGCACTCTTTCTGAAACAAAGGTTCTGTTAGATAAAACTCAATTTTCAGAGTCTAAATATAGCCTTGCTTTTGAGGACGCAAAGCAAGTAAATGTGTACCTTCAAGGATCTAAAGAAAACCTAGTTCCAAACCCCTCTTTTGAAGACGGTACGGGTGGCTGGTTGTCCTCTAGTAACTCAAACTTTGTATCTAAATCTTTTGTGTCTTCAAACTCGATATTTTTTGGTTCTTCTGTTGGAGCATTGACTGCGTCAAATTCAAGTCAAATGTATGTAGCTAGCGACTGGATATCTATAGATCCAGGCCAAAACTATACCTTTAGTGCTTACGTAAGTACCGACTCAACAATTATAAATAAAGCCGTAATTAAAATGGAGTTTTCGAACAGAGAGTCTATTGAACAACAGACTTTAATTTTAAATGATGTTGATGGGGAATACTACGACTCAGCTATATACTCCGTGCAGTCTAACGAAGTTACCTTAACTAATACCGTAGTAAGTTCACAAAGAGTGCCGGTTAGAACACGAATTTCTATATCTGCAATTGCTCCAGCATACACTCGAGATTCCGGAAACCCTGTAGTAAAGGTTTTCATTATATTTCCAAACTGCGCCGTGGGTGAGTCTGCTTACATTGACTCTTGTTTATTACAACCTACCGCTCTTTCTCTACCATTTTTTGACGGGTCTAGTGCTCCGGTGTCTAGCACTCCAGTTACTGAGCCGTATTTTTTCCCTGGGGACTGCCTGTGGGAGTATAAAAATGTATATAACTTTATTCAAGAACCTTCTTTTGAAACAATCTCAACTTGGACTGCCAATGTAGGAACTTTAACTATGGATACTGCTCCAGGGTCTACCCTAGTGCCAGTAAAAAATTCTAATGGAACTTTAGGAACTCCTACAAGCGGAACATACACTGCAAAGTATGGGTCTAAGATGGGCAAGCTAACATATGTTGCAACAACTGGCGGAAATATATCTACAACAGTTGTTCTTCCATCTCCAGCAAAGGGCGGCGAGGACTTTGTAGTATCTGCTTATGTTCGTGCGGCTGAGGGAAGCTATACAGTTAATTTAGGGAGTACCGCTTTTCAATCAACAACCTTTGTATCTGAAAAAGATAAATATCAATGGACAAGAATATATGCAGTAAAGCAGCTAGCCGTTGGAGAAACAAGTTTTGTTTTAAATATTAAAATTGATCCTCCCGCCACCTATGTGGGAACTCCAACAACGTTCTTCCATATTGACGGTGTTCAGGCAGAGTACGGAAAAATTCCTAGCGTATTCCTTAACCCAGCTTCCGTTACCAGCTCAATAGTTCCTATCTCAGGAAGTTCTAATACCTACCTGGTAGATAGAGTTTTAAACACTAACGCTAGCCGTAGTTCATACTTTCCCAACTATGCGGTTAAGTTTTCTAGATTACGCAACTCACTTGCTTTAGTAATGCCTCACGGCAGTAGTTGGGCTGTAAAGCCGGGCTTAGAGTCTGAGGGATACCCAGAGCTAATAGAGTCTTTAATACCTTCTGCTTCTTTTGAAAATGACTTGGATAAGTGGGTACCAGAAAACTCAACGCTAGTTAGAAAAACTTCTAGGGGATCTTTGTTTGGCGATCAAATTACTCACGGAACTTCTTGGTGTAGAGTAACGACCTCTGGCACATCTAACGCTACTAAGGTATTTGGAATAACCTCAGGAACTGTGCCTGTTGTTTCAGGTCAAGGTTATTATGCCTCTATTGCTATTAAGCCAGAAAATGCCCTGTCTGCAGGTACGTATAAGCTTAAGGTAACGTTCTATACACCTACAGGATCTGTACTGCCGGTACTAATTCAAGATCCGGCGTTTCCAAATGACCCAACAAAGGTACTTGATGTTACAGCTCAATACACAGAGAAGTCAGTTACAGTAACCCGAACTGATCGTTGGGCATACATCTCAAACACATTCCCTGCTTTAGCTACCCTAAACGCTGCTTCCGCAAAATTGACAATTACATTTATACCGAGTACCTTTGATGCAACCCAATCTTTCAACATCGACAGGGTTGTATTTAGAGAGTAGGATCATTAAATGACAACAGTTTTTATTGTTTCGCTTGCTGTTGCGTGTGTTCTGTCTGCCGTAGAAAGTTTAATATTTTCTATAGGTAAATGGCGGGGTTTATTAGCTTTAGCCCTTTCTGTCCCTTTTTGTATGCTTTTAGGTTGTAGCCTGCAGTTTTTACTTGTCTACTCCTTAGCGGCTACTTTTTTGGGTTTGACAATGTCCATAGTCGTAGAGCAAACTTTCACCGGAATATCGCTTCGAGAATTTAGGGGACTACCCCAAAAGGTTGAAAAGATATAAAATTAAAAGAGGAGGGCAGATGCACGCACCAAATACAAATCCACACCTGTCAGGATTAGCCAGGGCTACGTGGATGTTATTTGCTACTGTAGGAAGAGTTATGTCTTCTAGTGAAATTCAAGAAGGCAACTATATGAATGAAGGCCGAGACGCAATTAGATCGGCTATGACTGAGCTAAAACGCTCAGGGTATATAAAAGCCGTAAAAGAACAAACGTCTAATGGACGATGGGTTACTTCACTTAAGTTTACTGAACTAGGAAAGAAGTACGTAGACCTATTTAACTGGAATTATCAACCAGTACCGACGCCTGATTTACCGACGCCTGGAATTCCGTACGTCGGTGAACCAGTCACTACTAGTAGTAAGTCATTAGAGAGCTATAAAGAATTAGAATTACTACGTAATTCTAATCAATCGGGTGCCCCGATAACCAAGGAGGTTGAAATGGGTTGGCCAATTCTGGAAGAAGGCGAAGAGCCTAAGAAAAAAACTCGCGGCTTTGTTGAAGACTCAGATTCTGGGGCTATCGGAAAGATCCAGGATAAGCAGGCGAAGATTAACTTGAAGTACAAAGCAACAACCTTTGAAGCCGTCCCGGCATCTATGCGCAGATACGAGCGTCTAGAAGACAACTGGACTACGGATGATTTGATTGCTGAGTTCTATGACAAGATCCGAGAACACTGTCCCGGCATTCCAGGACAAGTCAACGGCAAGTCCTTAATCAGTTGGATGAATAAGCTTGTTGGCCAAGGCGTACACAGATCTTCAATCTTAAAAGGGATCAGAATGTTTTTTGCTGACCCTAGAAACTTACACAACTCCGGAGTAGGTACTCCAATGTGGCGTCGCTTTATTGCTTACTACCCAACAATTCACGGGTTGACAACAAAGTCTGAGGTCGAGTATGTTGACGACAACTTCTTGGCGCACCAAGAAAAAATGTTAAAACTACTTGGAGGTAACTAATGTACGACATTAACCAAGAACGCCCTAGCACTAGAAGTCGACTTAGCCGTTCAGGAGTTCCCGTAAAAACTCTGGGTATGGAGTTCTCAGACTTAGATGATTCTGACACCAAAACTCAGGTCATGGCTTGGACGGAGTCAGTTCTATCTGGAAAGGTCATTAGAACCCCTGGATCCCCTATCTGCGGCCTTGGCATCCTTTTGGTAGGTAAACCGGGTCACGGAAAGACCACGATAGCTTCTGTGGCCCTTCAAAGCCTTATTAGGGCCATTCCCGATCGTTTATACGGCCCAACGGAAGCCCTACCTCCTCGCCTAGGGGCTTTTATGGACTATCCAAAGCTTTTGCGTACTCAGAAGGCTCAGTGGGACGAAGAGAACGAATCAGACCAAAGAGAGATAGATGCAATCTTTGGGGATCTAAGCCCTGTAGAGAACTTACAGCTGTTTGTGTTGGACGACCTAGGCAAGGAGTACCGGACTGCTACCGGGTGGGCTGAGAATACCTTTGACGCCCTTCTGCGCTCTAGATTTAATTCGGGCTTGCCAACGATAATTACAACAAACGTTCCGACAAAAGATTGGGAAACTGTGTATGGTGAGCCTATGTCCAGTTTTATACACGAAGCGTTTATACCCTTAGTTGTAAATGCTCCAAAAGGAGATCGGAGAAGAAATGAAAAAGAATAACTTTAAGAAGTCACAGCTTCCAGGTTGGAAGACCATACAGTTTTTTATTTCAACTACGGGGGTCTGCGAAGTACAAATTTATACTGACTCCAGCCTTCGCTGTTCTTGTGACGGGTTTACCGGAAGAAATGTATGCCGCCACGTAAATTGGTGTAAGTCTCGGCTTAGCGAAGGTATGTACCCAATAGAGATTACGTCTAAGGTAATTCCTAGAGAAGAGATTGACGCAGCCGAAACCTCAGTAGAGGCATTTAGAGAATTAATTTTGAAATACGGAAAACCTTTGGTACTGTAATGTTATGCAAAAAGGAGACATCTCTAACGAAGTACCTCTTCGTGTAGTTGTAACACTTGATTGCATATTAAATAGGCGGCCCGCAGTAAAGAAAACTTTAGCCGGCTTAGTAACTCTACATACAGAAGAAGTTACCTACAATAGAGTAGCACTATCTTTATTCTGGAGATTTGCACAGAAGAATGATTTTAGTATGGAACTTGTTGGCTTTGGCTATACAAGAAAAGAAATGAAAGAAATTATGGAGGATCTAGACAATCTAGGTACTAACCCCTTTAACTACACAAATAGTTATCCGGTAGTAGCGGATCTGGTTGGCGAACTCCCATATAGACCTGAACTTAAATATGTGGTAGACATACCCAGTAGAAGTCTTAGATACGGCGCAAAATATTTAGATATGGGGAGAATGTAATGGCTGCAGATAATGAGGTGAGGTTAATATCGCGTGCTATTCGCACTCGAGATATATCCCCACTCCTAGAGCGTGGCGTAGAAAGTAGCTGGTTCTTTAATGAAGACAGCAGACTTATCTGGGATTTTTTAAGGAACCACTGGACTAAGTATCAAGAAGTACCTACAGCAACTACAGTATTAGATAACTTCCCTACTTATAAATTATTAGCTGTAGAAGACTCTTTAGATTATTTATTAGATCAACTAATAGAATTTAGAAAACGTCAAAAATCTATTGAGGTTGTTCAACAGGCTGCGGATGCAATTGCTGTGGGGGATCACAACTCTGCAATTAAAATTATGGGCCAGGGTTTTGCAACTCTTATAGACGAGGGTTCAGGATCCCCAACAGAAATTGATTTAACTAAAGATGCGATGAATCGCTATCAAGAGTACTTAGATATTAAAACTCGTCCTAATGGTTTGCTTGGTATTGCCACCGGATTCCAAGTAATGGATATGGCAACAGCCGGATTACAGCCTGGACAACTTGTAACTATTATTGCCCCGCCTAAAACGGGTAAGTCTGTTCTTGCAATGCAGATGGCGGTTAACGTCCACAACGATGGGTTTGTACCTATGTTTCAGTCTTTTGAGATGAGCAACCTAGAGCAACAGCACCGTCACGATGCTATGCGAGCGCATATTTCACACGGACGTATGGTTAGGGGAGCGCTTAATCCTTCTGAAGAAACTCGTTATCAAAAGATGCTTACTGATATGGAAGGCATGCATAAGTTCTATCTAACAGAGTCTATCTCCGGAGCAACTGTTTCTCAGTTAGCTATAAAGCTTGAAAAACTTCGCCCACAAATTCTTTTTGTAGACGGTGTGTATTTGATGTTTGACGAGATTAGTCAAGAACGCGGAACCCCGTTAGCTCTTAAAAACATTACTCAGTCTATGAAACGCCTTGCTCAAAAGTATGAGATACCTATCGTACAGAGCACGCAGGTATTAAGTTACAAAATGAAAAAGGGTCAGGTAACTGCAGACTCTATTGGGTATTCGTCTTCGTTCCACCAGGACTCAGACGTGATCTTTGCTTTACAGCGCCAAGATGAAGAAGACGATAGCTCTCGTTTACTTCGCATTGTTGCTAGCCGTAACTGTGGTCCAGCAGAAGTTGAACTACTTTGGGATTGGGAAGAGGGGAAGTTTCAAGAATATGGAGCTTAATATTGAGTACTCAGATTATCCATTTAATGGCACTCAGCTATGTAATGACTTAAACTCTAATCTTTTCTTTCCCGAAGACTACACAGATCCTGAGGTTCTTAGAGAGGCTAAGACCATTTGTTCGGCTTGTCCGCTCATTAATGAATGCTTGCAATACGCAATAAAAACTCCCTGGTTAGAGGGAATTTGGGGCGGAACAACTCCTCGCCAAAGAATAAGGATGCGTAGTGCTAAAAATAAGGTTAAGAGTAGATGAGTAAATCTTTTAGAGAGCTAAAACCTGACTACAGTGGAAGCATGGATTACGAAAATATAGTGTGCCATGAATGCCCCCACTGTGAGTCTAATCTTTGGCGTGTACACGCAAGTTTTGACGATTATGAAATATCGCAGTATCTTCTAGACATGGAGTGCGCAATTTGCGGTACTTACGCAAAAGCTCCTACACCACTAGACAGGGGAAATATATGAGTCCTGAAGTAATTAAACTAGAGCATTCTGAAATGGTTTTTAAGCGAGCTCACTCTAAGGGTGCTTGCCGGGGACCATACTGCACAATTCACAATCGTTCTGACCACCATATGCGTTCTTTTCCTCAAATATGGAACCCTATGATATTTTGCATGCAACGTGTATGCACCCATGGCGTAGGACATCCAGATCCAGATGAAATTAACAATGATATAGTTGTAAAAATAGATCATGAGACGAATTGCTGTGGTTGCTGTGTACCGCGAGGGTGAGGTTCAGAAAGCCCTTTTAAAGCTAGGCGTAGACTGCTCAGAAGTACGTAATGAGCTGCAGGGCCATTGCCCTTTGCATAAAGAACGTACCGGAAGAGAAGACATAAACCCTTCTTGGTCTATGAATCAAGAAACCGGTGTACATCATTGTTTTTCTTGTGGATATAGGGGAACTCTTTTAAGTTTAGTCGCAGAATTAAAACAGTTTAAAACTTCTTTTGGTCTCTTAGATTTTGAGGCTGCAAAGGGCTGGCTTACTACCCAAGTAGATGTTGATTTAGCTCAGTTAGTGCGCCAAATGGAAGACGCAAAGAATAATTATGTAAGGCTGCGGCAACCCGTTGCTATGGGCGAAGCACGATTAGCTGTATTTACTGATCCTATAGACTCAGCATTATCCGCTAGGGGCTTGACACTGGAGTCTTGCAAAACTTACTCAGTTAAGTGGGATAACAACAAGTCTATCTGGATTATTCCCATAAGAAACGCAGACACGGGTGGTTTGATGGGTTGGCAGGAAAAGGGCCAGGGACACAAGCATTTCTTTAATAGACCTCCTGGAATACAGAAGTCTAAAACTTTATTTGGAATAAGGGAGTGGGCAGGCCCAACTATGGTTGTTGTCGAGTCCCCTTTAGATGCAGTAAAGGTTGGGGTCTGTCGAAATTCGACAGAGGGCGTAGCTTTATGTGGGGTTACTGTAAGCGCCGCTCAGATAGATCTTATGAAGCGTGCAGACAAGCTCATACTGGCTTTTGATAACCCAAACGTTGACGCTGCCGGAAAAGCGGCATTAGAGTCTTTTATAGCGGTTGCACGGGAAAACGGTCTGGAGTTTTGGGCGTTTAATTACGGGAGCTCAACGGCTAAAGATATTGGAGAAATGACTCCAGATGAGGTAGTATTTGGAATAGAACACGCAACGCACTGCGTTATGTTGAGGGGATCACTAAATGTCAAAAGTAGGAGCTAAAGGATATTGCAGCGAATGCGGCAACTGGGCAACAGATTGCAAAACTGTAATAGTAGCCAGTATTCCTGAAAAAATTTGTGCTGGATGTAGGGGATCAAAATGATAATTGGACTTACCGGATATGCGCAGTCAGGCAAAGACACGGTAGCCAGTATCCTTGTAGAGAATTACGGTTACCAACGAGTCGCTTTTGCTGACCCCATACGTGACCTGTTATACGCCACTAACCCAATGCTTAAAGAGGGGTATCGAGTTAAGGGGTTGGTTGATGTGTACGGGTGGGACAGAGTTAAAGTTGACTATCCCGAAGCCAGACGCCTTCTTCAAGACCTAGGTGTTGGTGCCCGTAAAACTTTTGGAGATATGTTTTGGGTGCGTCAAGCTCTTCGTCAAGTTAATCCTGATGGAAAGTATGTTATTACTGATGTTAGATACCCAAATGAAGCTAAAGCACTACGTGAGTACGGTGGCTCACAGATCTGGCGTGTAAGGCGTTTAGGTGTTGACCCCGTAAACTCACACGAGTCTGAGTCCGCAATGGACGGAGAAAAAGTTGATCAAATATTTGTTAATAACGGTACAATAGATGACTTAAAATCTTTAATTAAGACGAGAATGGGGGCTTACGTATGATTATGGAATATGGATCTTGGGTTCTTGCGGTTATCGGTGTTGGTGGGATTTATTTTGTTGGCCGTAAAACTATCTGGGGCTGGTTAGTTCTTCTTTTTAACGAAGTTTTATGGATTGTGTACGCCTTAACTACTGATCAGTATGGGTTTATATTTTCAGCGTTAGCGTATGCTCTTGTGTATATACGGTCTTACATACATTGGTCTAAAGACAGAGTAAACGAGATCCCATTGTGACTTTTACCGGAACCCTTCTACCGTATCAAGTAGAGGCCGTAGAAGCAATGGTCGAGCGTAAACAAATGCTCGTTGCATATGATTTGGGGCTTGGGAAGACAGTACTAACCATTGCGGCTATCGAATCGCTTAAGGATAGCGGTTCAATCCGGGAGCCCGGTGTTATAGTCTGTCTTTCCAGCCTTAAATATCAGTGGGCTGATCAAATCAGGAAGTTTACAGATGGATCTGCAACACCTTTGGTTATTGACGGAACGCCGAAACAGCGAGCTGAGCAATACCAGCAAGCCCTCGACTGGGGGCATTCACTCGTGGATTACGTCATTATTAACTACGAGCAAGTTGTTAACGACTGGGAGTATGTACGACAGCTCGCTACGGGATTCATTGTCTGCGACGAAGCAACCGCAGTCAAAAGCTTTAGATCTAAACGATCTAAGTACGTAAAAAAACTTCAAAGCCCCGTTAAATTTGCTCTTACTGGTACACCGGTAGAAAACGGAAAACCAGAAGAGCTCTACTCAATTATGCAGTTTGTTAACCCTAAAATTTTGGGTAGATTTGATCTTTTTGACTCCACATTTATTATTAGAAATAAGTTTGGTGGGGTAGAGCGCTATAGAAACTTACCGCTACTAAATAAAACCTTGTTAAACGCGTGCGTAAGAAAGAAACAATCTGATCCAGATGTAGCCCCTTTTTTGCCAGAAACAATACACTCCGAACCTATATATGTACCTTTTGATAGGGCTGGAAGAAAGCTTTACACGCACATTGTTCGAGACCTTCTTCTTAATTTAGAAGAGGCCTTAGATACCTTTGGAACTTCATTTAATATCTTTTCTCACTATGGTCAACAAAGTGATCAAGGCGGTCAGATGGATGAGCTTAGGGGTTTAATTATGTCAAAAATGACGTGCCTACGCCTTCTCTGCGATGACCCTCAGCTGTTAGCATTAAGTGCTAATAAATTTGAAGACGGAGCCGTAGTAGTTGATGGAAACACCATAAATATTCCAGGATTTCACGGAGGATCGGGTTACGCCTCTGAATTAAAAACATTGGGTTTATTGGACGGGTTAAAATCAAGCCCAAAACTAGCCGTATTAAAACAGTACGTAGATGATTTCTTATCTCAATATGACGGAAATAAGATAGTAATTTTTTCAAGCTTTGTTGGCATGACTAAGCTTATACAGGAAGCTTTACCTTATGACTCTGTGACCTATACAGGCCAATTAAATGCTAAACAAAAAGAAGAAGCAAAAGAAAAGTTCCAAACAGACCCTAATTGTCGCCTATTTATCTCCTCAGACGCCGGGGGTTATGGGGTAGATCTGCCTCAAGCTAATCTACTAATTAATTATGATTTACCCTGGAATGCCGGTTTAGCTGTACAAAGAAATGGTAGAATTAAACGAGCATCTAGCACCTGGGAAAAAATTGTAATCCAAGACATTCTTATGGAAAACTCTTTAGAACAGCGTCAAAGAGAAATGCTTATACAGAAAACTGCTATATCTGACGCGGTGTTAGATGGGCAAGGCATAAATGATCGGGGCGGAGTTAACCTTTCAGTAGGCACACTTCGAGCTTTTTTGCAAGTTAACAGCTAAGGAGTCATACGTGCCTAATTTACCTAAAACCCCTACCCGCACAATACGGGTAGCGCCCGAGCTTTGGTCTGCCGTTAAGGAAAAGGCCGCTATAGAGGGCCGGACCGTTACAGACGTAATTATCACGGCTCTAAAGGACTACGTCCGCCAATAAATCCCCAGTTTTGAAATGTCGTACCCATATGTTAGGGTGTACCCACATACTCTAAAGGAGGGTACAAATGGCAACAATAGAGCCACCATCAAGAGCAGTACGTGTAGAAACTAATTCATTAATGGCGCAAGTGCGCGAGTTTATTGGCTTTAAAAAGCGTATTGATGATTTAACAAAACAGCAGTCCGTAATTAAAACTCAATTAATGGATATTGTTGAACAAGAGGGCATTGAAGATGACAAAGGCCACTTCTGGCTAGAACTTCCAGAAGAAGTTGAGGGCTATGTGTCTTTACAACGCCAACGTCGAGCTTCCCAAAAAATTGATACTGAAGTGGCGCTTCATTTAATTAAAGCTAGAGGGCTAGCAGATCGTTGCATTAAGACTATTGAAGTTGTAGATGAAGACGAAATTATGGCGTGTCTATATGAAGATTTGTTATCTGAAAAAGACATAGATGATATGCTTACTCGCACTGTAACCTGGGCCTTTGTGCCAAGTAAGAAGTAATCATGAAAGAAATTAGAATTGGCGACGTATGGGTACAGTACGGGTTTTACAAGAGAAGCATTGGGCTTGGAATATTTATTTCTAGCATTCAGTGTTCTTTAGATTTACTATTTTTCTTTGTACAAATAGAACTACCAATGTCAAAGCGTCGTTTAAGGAAAAATATTTAAAAATGGCTGACGATATTATTGATTCTATGTTTAATGGGTTAGGGGATTATTACCCCGGATCAAAGCGTAAACGTAAATCAGTCGATCCTGCTAAAAAGAAAGTCGAACCCAAAGACTCTTGGGAAAGCAAACCTCAGGTAAAAACGCTTCCAAATGGGAAGACTATCGAGCTTTATAGCGCGGGGTCCCTCTGTGAGGCATTAAAGAGGCCGCTAGTAACCATACGTCTATGGGAACGCAAAGGCTACATTCCGCGGGCTCCATACAGGCTTAGATCTATCGTCGTAGACGGTAAGAAAAAACCTGGGTGGCGAATGTATAGTCGTGCTATTATTGAGTCCACAATACAAAGCTTTCAATCCCGGGGTCTTATAGACTCTAAGCGGATTGATTGGAATCGACACCCAGATCTTTCAATAGAACTATTGGAAAACTGGACTAAGATTCATGAAAACGAAACCAACTAACCTATGGCAACTGGCTATGGCAATATGAAAGGAAACACCGTGTCACAAGCACCTAACGTCTCTTCTTATCTAGGAACAGACCCTGTATCACCCGTAATCTCTGAAGTTGAAGAAGATCTATTTATTGAAGACAGCGAATCTGATTTTCCAGATCGTTCGTCTGTTATCCAAACCGGATGGGCCGCAGCAAAGCGAGCCGTTTCCGAAGCAAGCAAGTCATTTACAACCGATTTTAGGTTTGATGAAGACGTGCAATTAGTAAAGTTTCTTTCAGCAGAACCAATGAGCTTTTTACAGCACTGGGTAAACCGCCCAGGTAAGAAGTCTTTTGTTGGTTGGGATAACGATCCGCTATCTCGTGTTGGAAATAAGCCTGAGCGCAAATTTGCATTCAGCGTAGTTAACCTTTCTGATGAGGTCCCACAGATTCAACTTATGACAGTTGGAGTACGTTTGTGTGGGCAGCTTGAAAAGTTAAATGCAGATAAAAAAGTTGGGCCTATCGATCGCGCTGATATTTATTGGGCGGTTAGCAAGTCCGGCATTGGAACAAAAACTTCATATTCAATAATGCCAGTCAAGGAACGCGATTTGGCAGAGGACTGGGATTTAGATCCAGTTCAACTTTCTAGTGTAATCTCTAAGATGAAGCCTCTTGGTCCAGACGCACTTCGTGTGTCAACCAACGCCGAACTTGAGGAAATTGCGAGAGAACTTCTGGCTGGCCAGTAACTCTCGATTCTATGGTTGGGGAGTTCCGCTGTTTTCGCCTCCTTCTTGGCGGAACTTCCCAGCCTCTACACTAAGGAGGTAGATATGAATATAATAACGACGAAGGATAAATTACAAGAACTTGTTGATCACTATAGTGACAAGCCTGCGTTTGCTTTTGACGTAGAAACTATGGGTGATCATCGAGGAGATCCACGACAGAACCGTGTTGTGTGGATAGCTTTGGCGACAGATGACCGGGTAGACGTCATACCTATGGGTCACCCAAATGGCGATTTTTTACGTACTGATTTTCCTTTACTACCCTCTGCTGTTCTTAGAAAAGAAAGCGGCATGGAAATTCGTCCTCAAGATTATAGTAAGGATGAAAAGAAGGCTACAAAAGTTTTTACATCCCCACCCGAGCAGTTGACTCCGGCCGAGGTATTCTCGGCTCTTAGGCCTTTACTTAACAGTTCTAAGGTAAAGGTTGGGCACAACTTAAAATTTGACTTACAAAGCGTGACTAAATACAACAAATCTTTACCGGCCGGACCATATTTCTGCACCCTCAATGCGGCTTTTATTTTAGACAATCGAAATAGGATCTCTTTAGGTCTCGATGACTGCTTAAAGCGTGAGTTTGGTTACGAGATGGTTAAGGGTGTAGGAAAAGAAATTGAGGCCTATTCCTTTGATGAGGTCGCTACTTACGCTGCACTTGATGCCGAGTGGACTTGGAAACTGTATAAGTCCTATGAGGAAAAACTTGCGTTAGATGGTTTAGGGCCAATATTTAATCTTGAGATGGATGTTTTACACGTCATATGCAACATGGAACTACGCGGTGCAGACATAGATGTAGATCAGCTAGCGCAATTAAAGGATGATCTAGAGGGTCAAATTGAAGACACTCGAGGAAAGATCTTTGCTTTAGCTAAACGCCCATTTAATTTAAACTCCGTACCAGAAAAACAAGAAATATTATTTACTCCTAAAAAAGACGGGGGTAGAGGACTTAAGCCAAAGCTTATGACCCCAGCAGGAGAAAAACGCGCCTCTGACCCTAACTATGTATCCAGTTTTAGAGACTACTCTGTTTCTGAGCCTGCTCTAGATGCGTTTCGTGGTAGAGACTCTCTTGTAGATCAATTACTTATTTACTCTGACTTAAATAAACTTATGACTACGTACGTAATTCCATACTTGGGTGGGGATATCACTCGTACCTTAGCTGGCAAATCAAAGACGGTTGTTAAAGAGAGCATTATGTATCGCGATCGAATCCATACTGACTTTGTTCAGTACGGAGCAGAGACCGGGCGTTTTTCTAGTAGAAATCCAAATCTACAGAATGTTCCCGCACCCCACACTAAAAACGGTAAAGCTATTAGAAATCTTTTTATTGCACCAGAGGGCCACAAGCTTATAGTTGCAGACTACTCTCAGATTGAACCTAGAATTATTGCTAGTTTTAGCGGTGACCGGGTTATGGTAGATGCGTATAAAAACGGGGAAGATATTTACACAACCATTGGAAATACCATGGGTGTTGATAGAAAAGCAGGAAAAGTTCTTGTTTTGTCCCTTGCTTATGGTGTAGGTCCAGATAAGATTGCTAAAGAAATTGGTTGTACCCTAAACGAAGCAAAGAATCTCCTTGATATGTTTATTAAGAAGTTTCCTGCAGTTGCTAGGTATAAGAGGCACGTGGTATCAGAATCGCGTCGTCAAACCCCTATACCTTATGTAAGCACTCTATTAAAGCGCAGACGCTATCTTCCTGAGCTTAGGGCTAAAGATCAGTGGGCTAGAGCTAGAGCTGAACGCCAGGCTTTTAATACTATGATCCAAGGATCTGCCGCAGACTTAATAAAAGTTGCTATGGTTAGAGCTCAGGCTTTGATTCCAAAAGAATCAAGCTTAATCCTAACTGTTCATGACGAGTTAGTTGTAGTTAGCCCTGACCACTTGGCGGAAATAACTATGGCCGCTGTGATCGAGGCTATGGAAGGCATAAATGTGCTGTCCGTACCTTTGATTGCAGATGTTACACTTGTCTCCAGATGGGGAGAGGCAAAATAATGGGGTTGTTTAAAAAGAAGAAAAAAGTAACAAAGATTCTTAATATATCTATGCCTACTTTAATTCGTGAAGCAATTTTTGACTCCATATTTGATGATGTTGCCGCACTAGGGCACTCTATGGGATTGCCCCCAATATCGGATGAAGTAGCTGATATGGAAGAGCAAGCAAGCCAAAAACGTTTAGAGCGATTCTCAAATTTATTGCCTTTAATAGAGGCCCACTCTGATATTGCCGCTCGAATTGCAGCAGCAGCGTATGAGTTAGAGATGCTAGGCGAACACCCTGAGAGTAAGCCTTTAATTGAAGAGGACTTAATTCACATTATAGAGTTGTTTAAGATTGTTTCTCTATCCTCCTCTATATCTGTAATATCTACCCTTATTAATTTAGATCTACTAGAAACAGGAGTAAAAAATGAGTAATGCTGATTGGTACGCAAGAAAGTTGGGTTCACAAAAACCTCCTTCTCCTGCACCCCAAACTTCTCCTAACCCTATGCTTCCATATCGCCAAGCACAGCAGACTCCTAACGTTCCAGTTGCTTACGACCAAAAAAATGATCAAGTAGTAGTTAAAGCTCAGAGCGCACAAAATCCGGAAAACTGTCCGGGCTGTTTCTCTGGCAATTACTTTGCCCCATTAGGCACTCAAAGAAAACGCTGCTATGATTGCGGCTACCCAATCGTTCAAGCTGGAACTGGAGTGGGTGGTACCGGTAATGGTGGCGCACCTATTGCAGCAAAGCAAGTAGGACAATCTGGCGGATTCAATCCAACAACAATCGTAGGAAGGTTAGAGTAATGGCCTCAACAATAAACTCTGAAGCACTAAAAGTAATGGCTCAAATTAACAAGAAGAGCGGAGCAAATACCGTTGTTTTTGCAAGCCAAATAAATATTGCTAAACGTATTACTACTGGATCTCTTACCTTTGACACTGTTTTGGGTGGGGGTTGGCCTATGAATCATTGGGTTGAGATTGTTGGAGAAGCATCTCATGGAAAGACCGCTATAGCGCTCAAGACAATCGGCGCCAATCAAAAACTCAATCCCGACTTTACAGTTGTGTGGATTGCTGCCGAACAGTTTGATCCAGGCTACGCAAAGATGTGTGGCGTAGATGTAGATAGAGTATTGCTTGTTGAAACCAATAGTATGGAGGAAGCTTTTGAATCGGTTATTCAATTTATGGAAAGTAAGTCTGTGGACATGGTCGTTATCGATTCTCTTCCTGCCCTTGTCCCTGGCGCAGAAGATGAAAAGAACATGGATGAATTTACTGTGGGTCGTGGCGCACTTATTACCAATAAGTTCTTTAGAAAAGTGGCGTCAGCTACCAAACGAGACCTCGTCGAAGACGAAAGACCAGTTCTCGGAGTAATGATTAACCAGTACCGGATGAAGATTGGGGTTATGCACGGAGATCCACGAACTACCCCAGGGGGCCTAGGGAAAGACTATGCCTACAGCGTCCGGTGCGAGGTTAAGCGAGATGAGTGGCTAGAGACTGGCACTGGAGATAGCAAGCGCCGTGTAGGTCAGACTATACGAGTCAGAACTATCAAAAATAAGACTTATCCCCCACAACAAACGGCTTATATGGACTTTTACTTTGCCGATGGTGGGGCTATTGATGCCGGAGAGTACGACTTTGGCAAGGAGATCGTGGCTATGTCTATCCTGAATGGGGTAGTTGAAAGACGCGGCGGATGGCTGTATTATAAGGATCGTAAATGGCAGGGAGCGGTAAACCTAATTAACTCAATCCGTGAAGAGGTTGACTTAAAGGAAGAGCTATCCCACGCCGTAATGGATACCTTGAAACATGGAGCACCACTTCAAGTAGAGATACTTGACGATGAAGAGTGAAGGCCAGAAACAATCTCTCAAGCATGAAAAGCGTTTAGAAAAAATTCTTGGTGGACAAAGAAGTGCCGGTTCCGGCGCTTTTTGGTCTCGCAAAGGAGACGTCCGAACCGATGATCTTTTAATAGAGCATAAGTGGACAGGTAAAAAAACAGTAACAATTAAGTCAGAAGTTTTAAAGAAAATAACAAAAGAAGCAATTTTAGACAGCCGTACTCCGGTACTAGGCATTCATCTCGACGGTGAAAATTACGTTCTTCTGGGAGAGGAGGATTTTTTTGAGCTACGTAATTACGTTAGAGGTGAATAGTTGTCAGAAAACAACCCGTCCTGGGCTTGGAGATATGAAGCAAAGTGTCGAGGAGAAGACACTGAGATCTTTTTCCCCCCGAGGGATAAGAAGTTATACAAACCCATAGCTGACTCAGCTAAGGCAATTTGTTATGGTAGAGATGGCAGGCCTCCCTGCCCTGTAAGAAAGCAGTGCCTAAAAGAGGCTATTAAGAACGATGAGCTTCATGGTATCTTTGGCGGGATGAGTCACAGAGAACGAAATGCGCTTAAACGTAAGTACACTAAAATGGGATATACCTTGGAAAAATGGCTAGAGGAGAAGGAAAAATAAAATGGAAAATAACGTCATTTCTAGTATCAAACTAAAGAACTATCTTGATACCAAAAAAAGAGATACTAGATTAATGGGCGCTATTGAGCGGCACATTTTATCAAAAGATTTTGATAATAGAGATCAAACTGTGCTGCACCCTTCTGATATCATTAAGCCGGAGTGGTGTGCTCTCGCTTCCTATCACGCATTGAATGGTAATTATGTAGAAACTAGGGAGCGCCCCACTCTACGTTTGCAGTCTATATTTGACGCAGGACATGGTGCCCACGCTAAGTGGCAAGGCTATCTTCGAGAAATGGGCGTTCTTTATGGCGCTTGGGAAGATAGCACCGGAAGATCCTGGGCACTCTCTTCAGAAGTACATAAAAGTGTTGAGTACAAAGAAGTTCCCCTAGAAAGCAAACGCCACAGAATTGCTGGCCACTCTGATGGTTGGGTTAAAACACTAGGCGAAGACTTCTTAATTGAAATCAAAACCATAGGTGCGGGAACTATACGTATGGAAGCTCCGGGATTATTTAATGGCGCACAAGACGTAGAGTCAGCTTGGCGTAATATTCGTCAACCTTTTCCTAGCCATATACTACAGGGTCAGGTTTATTTGCATCTTGCACACATTATGGTTGAGGACGGCTTGCTAGAGTCTGCCCCGTCTGAGATTGTCTATATCTATGAGTTAAAAGCAAATCAAGATTATAAAGAGTTCTCTGTTGCATATAACCCAGAACACTCAGCTAAGTTTTTTGAGTCTGCACTGGATGTTGCTTGGGCTTTAGAGAATAACCGCCCACCACAGTGCAATATAGACTCTGTGGTAGGATGTCCTCGTTGTAAACCATTTAGGGGATAAAATGCCTGACTACGACTATAAATGCACAAAGTGCCAAGAAGTAACTGAAAGTTTTTTTCCAATTTCTGACGGCCCTTCCCCTGCCGTTGTGTGTAAATGCGGCGGAGAAGCTTTTCGTATATACTCCCCTTTTGGTATACATTTAAAAGGCGGAGGATGGGGTGGGCAATGACGCTGAGTTTTTATTAAGTTTGTTAATACCCCGTCTTGTTTAGGGATAGATCCAGAAGTCTTTTTTACAGAAGAAGATAACGCTAACTACTCTAATTTAGACACTGTAAGAAGAATGTGCGCTACTTGCCCAGCAAAAATAGAGTGCTATGATTATGCGGTAGAGAATTTAGTGCACGGTTTGTGGGCTGGCACTACATTTAACGAACGAGATAATATTAGAAAAAAACGTGGGATATCCGGAAAAGCCGTTATTCTAGAGGGAGAATACATATGAGTATTAGCAATAACGTTTTAAAGTCTTTAGGGGAGTTAGGATTTACACTCTCTCCAAAACCGGTATATGAAATACCTTCCCTACCCTTAGACATTACAGAGCTAGATGATGAAGCTCTTATGGAATTATTTGTTCAGTTTACTCAATGGAATGATCATCTTTCTGGAGCAAGAGCTATTGCAATCATTAATGAACGCGAGGCAGAAAGAACCCTAGATGCAGTAGAGGCTCAGTGTATGCTGGATAACTGGCAGGGCGGCAAAGGCGATAGGGTGGCCGTAGTAAAAGCGGCTATTACGACTAATCCAATTGTTGAAAAAGCCAAGCATGAGTTAGATGTTCAGTACGCTTTTCGTAAACTACTTGAGATGCGTGCAGAGAACGTAGAAAGAGACTCACAGTTAGTTTCTAGAGAGTTAACTCGTCGTACGTCTGATGGCGGCAGCTTCCGCACCAGATCAAGAAAATTTACAACATGAAAAAAGGGTATGGCGGTAAACTAAAAGTTATTGATGGCGGCCTAGATCTTACTGATAAGTCTAAAAAGTATATTGGACTTGATCAGTCTTATACCGGTTTTGCTATTACAGTAATTAACGAAGAAGGTAAATATAAGACTTTTGTATACAAATCTGCTGGGCATGGGGTAGAACGACTACGAGATATTTATTATTTTATGGGCGAAGAAGTTTTTGAGGTAGCTTTAAATGTTGTTGACTCAGCTATGGAGGGCTATGCTTATAACAGCACTATGGCTCATATGGCTGGTGAATTAGGTGGTCTTGTTAAGATGGAGCTTCGTAGCTGGTTCTATGACTCTGAGGCAAAGTATCCGTTTATTGTTGCCCCAGCGATGCTTAAGAAGTACATCACAGGTAAGGGCACCGGGGTACAGAAAAACCAGATTTTGCTGAATGTGTATAAGAAGTGGGGAATAGAGTTTAACGACGATAATGCGGCAGATTCCTATGGGCTGGCTCGAATAGCTGCCGGTATGGGAGACCTAACCTATGAAAAAGAGATAATTAAAAAGCTTTTAGACCCTAAATTTAAAGAAAAGCCGTGATACTTATTCCTGAGGGCACCACAAATCGAACCCAAAGGAATACTACCCGTGTCAGAAGAAGAAAGTTTTTTACGTGTTGGGGCTGGATCTAACGCCCAATCCGTAGGGTCGGCAATTGCCCACGCCCTATATGAATCTCCCCAAGTTAAGCTTAGAGCCGTAGGTGCTTCAGCTGTAAATCAAGCTGTAAAAGCTATTGCTATTGCCCGAGGATACGTTGCGCCTCGAGGATTAGATTTAACATGCCGACCTGGATTCACCACAGTTGACTCAAGAGACGGTCAGATTAGCGCCATTGTTTTTACAATTAGCGTAAACTAAGTCCTGAGATCTCAACTCTAATTTAAGGAAGTAAAAATGGCCAAAGAACGTAAGACAATAGGTAAAGAGGGTGCGAAGTTTACTTCCCCTTCAGCATCACCTAAAGCAGGAACTCTTATCAAGAAAAAAGGCGCACAAGCCGCTGACCCTTACGCACAACCTATGGGTAAGCGCGGAACAGTAGCTCCAGATCACGATGGGGCAGCCCACAGAATCACAGTTAAGTACATGCCACAGACCTCTCCAGAGGCCGCTAGCACTCAGGCTAACGGACGAGTTATGAGTCCAGCCATCAAGCGCAGCACCGACAGTTTTGGTCAGGGAATGAGCACGTCCTACTAATTTAGTGTATGCTCTCTACTAGGCCCTAACGGGCTTAGTAGAGAGATACTAAAAAAGGATGGGGCAGACAATGGTATTAGAAGATCTTTATGCAGTTGCAAAAGATGAAAGAAAAAACGCTTTATATTGCGTAGTAGGACAGTGGGCCGCTTCTTTGCCACACAATGATCACGAAGCATTTGAAAAATCAATTAATGATGTAGACTTCTCAACTAGAAGTCTTTATAAGTTGTACACTAAAGCTGGAGCGCAATTTGGACTAACCTCATTGCTTACACATCGAAACGGAGACTGCGGATGTCCTTAAGCGACGATTATAGCGACGCAATTATTAAAGCAGGACAAGAAGGCTCAGATAAATTAAATAAACATATCCCTGAAACTTGGCGCCCACGTTCTGAAATAGGCACTGATGGTGGGTTTGTTGTTTCTACTCCACGACCAGACGGAAACACTCCTGGCGCAGAAGAGATTTTAAGAGAAGCTAATTTAGACCCTGCAGAGTGGGCTGTTGTATCACACCGCAGATCTCGTTGGCAAAAGTATGACGGTGAATGGCTAGAGTCATTTAGAATCAATGTTGTTCCAGTAAACGGATCTACAGAAAAAGATTACGATCTTGTAGAGTTGTTAGATAACATAAATAAATGGAAGCCAGGAAAAGTAGTTGACGCTAGCGGAGATCTAACTGCGGTGTACAGTATTGGAGATACTCAATACGGTAAAGACGATACGCCGGCAATTATTAATAGAGTTCTTATGTCTTTAGATGAAGCCGTTGAACATCAAAAGTATTTGTCAAAGAAATACAAGATCGGTCAGATTGCTCTGCCACAACTAGGCGATTGCATTGAGGGTATGACAAGCCAAAAGGGCAAGGTTATGGGACGTCACGACATTGGCGTATCAGAGCAAGTTCGTGTAGGTAGACGAATGCTCCTCGCACAAGTTAAGGCTTTTGCACCACTAGCAAATAAGATTATTGTCCCAGTAGTGCCTGGTAACCACGATGAAGTTCAACGTTTCTTAGTTGGTCGCCCAGAAGATTCGTGGCAAATTGAGGTTGTTTCTCAAGTTGAAGATATTTGTAAAGAAAATGATTTCCTACGAGACCGCGTAGAGTTCCGATACCCCGCTGCAGATGACAGCACACTAACCGTTAATCTAAGCGGAGTTATGTACGGTATGGCCCATGGACATCAGGCCAGGGACATGGTTAAGTGGTGGGCTGGACAAGCTATGGGGCGTTGCTCAGTAGCACAGGCAGACATACTTAATGTTGGTCACTATCACCATTACCGGTCACAGAATGTTGGCCCAAGACTGTTTATACAAAATCCTGCAATGGATAATGGATCGGCTTGGTTTAGGGATAAGTCAGGGCTTGAAAGCGCACCAGGAATTATTTCTTTAGTAGTCGGAGAGGGTTTAGATCCTCGAAGAGAGTTAGTTGTACTTGGCGGTAAAAACGACCGCTAATAAAAAACCCCCGGTTATTAGCCGGGGGTTATTTATTTTATAATTACTTGCCGCAAGTTGGGCACTTTTCCGCTTTTTCCGCAGCAGGTTTAGGTGCAGCCCCAGCACCTTTAAACTTAGGGCGACCAAAACCTACGATAGAAATCATTACTCCGGCTTTGTTCTTTTTAAAAGCCCGAAGTTGCTTGCAGGTTTCCCCACCATTTCTTTGGCTACCCTTCTTTTTTGAAGAAGTGTTTCCCTCAATGCACCACACGGTGCCGTCTTCATTATCTTTTACTACAATTCCTACGTGAGAAATACGATCTACGCCGTCTGATGGGAAATCAAAATAGGCAATATCTCCCGGTTCTGGATCCGCAATATCTCCATCAATCCACGCACCGGCTTTCTTAAACGCCTGCGCACCACCCGGAGTGTAGACCGTGTTAGGAATCTTTACCCCAGCCTCATTTGCGCACCAGTTAACAAAGCTTCCACACCACGGTTGAAAATTAGCTTTCATAAAAGCGCCATACTTAGTTTCATTATCTTTAGGTCCTTCAATAGTCCCTATTTCTGCAGTTGCAACCTCAATAAGTCGGGCTGCGGTTCCTTGATCTGCCATTATTAGTCCTTTCCTTAACGCTTTATAATTATTACGGCTACAGTTGTGCTTTGACCGGCTTCAGCTAATGCATAGATTTCATCAGCTGTTGTAAGGTTTTCAAAACTAATGCTTTCTCCGGTATTTAAATGTCTTCCATAAGAGCTAGAAGTTAGCCCCTCTCCGCCAATAAATACGTCGTGAGCTCCAAAATTTTGAATGTGAATAGTTACGCTTGATCCTGCTTCCCTACCTTCAGGAGTAATACGAGTTGGGGATGCACTATTCACACTAAATGTATAGTGATTTAACGGCATTAGTCTTTATCCCAGTCCGTATCTACAGGTTGAGCTTCTGGCATTTGTCCATCTGGCTTTGCTGCTAAACGAGCAGCTGTAGCGTCAATTTCTGCCTCAAGCTTCTTGTCCGCCTGTGTGTTCTTAGCGTCCATTTCTTTGTTTTGAAGCTGTGCTGCCATAATATCTTTAGCACCAGAGTTACCGATCAAGATACCCGCAAGGGTTCCTGTAATAAAAGTAGCGATGCTTCCAAGAACGTTAAAAAACATCTTGTCGTTCTCTGACTGAGCTCCAATAGGCTGGGTTACGAATAAAAGTCCGTACAAAATACCTAGAGCTGTAAAAAATAGAATAAGGCCAAGAATAGTGCCTAGCATAAACTTTAATCTAGAGTCTAATTCGGCTGGTGTAAGGCGTTCTTTACTCATTTGGTGTTCCCGTTTCTAGTGTGGCTGTGGTTCCGTCTTGTGGGGCTGTCTTGACTAAGTCTACTGGACAAATTTGAGCCGCAGTGCATATAGGTGGCTTACATTCCGCAGTTTCCCAGTTTTTTGGGTCCTGACACGGATATCTGTAAAACCCGCTATAGCCACAGCTAGTCAAAGACAGCGTTAATACAGAGGCTAACAGCAGTATTTTAAATGTTTTCATTCCTCATCCTTTGGGTTTCTTAAAGGGTACGTAACAGCCCAGGCAAATAAAGTACCGATAATTGCGTATCCAACTACGGTTTTTGCAGATCCATCTAGAACAACCCAAGCAATAAACATACCTAGAAGTGTCCATAGTTGGTCAATCATGTCTTTAATTATTCTCATGGCTTACGTCTCCTAACGCCTTTACTGTCTCCTGATGGACCTCCGCCACCAGAACTTCCGCCCCCTCCGCCACTTGAACCACCAGTACTTGTACCGGCAGCTCCTGCAGCAGCTCCCACCGCATTCATGGCAGCACCAGCTGCAATAACAGCAGCAACTACCATTTCTTGTGCTTCTTCACGTTCTTCTGTAGACATATCAGCGCCTATACTTCCTAGCGCTTGGAGGGCTTCTCCTGGATCACTGAATATTGCACCAATTAATTCCGCGGGGTTCTCTAATAGCACAAGGGCCGCAGCAACGTCTGCCGTAATTATAACTTCATTTCCATTTTCATCTGTTCTAACCTCAACAGGGGTCTCCGGTGGAAGGTCCTTATACTCAATGCCGGCTTCAGCAATAGCTTCAGCAGTAAGCGCTTCCCCAGGCTTTACAGACTCTAAAAGAGCATCTACAATTATTTCTTTTTCAGCCTCAGTAACAACGCCGTCTTCTAGGGCATCTTCTACCGCGGCATCTACTTCCTCTTCAGGTGTGGTAGGCTCTGGGAATGATTCTTCTAACGGATTTTCTGGCTCTGTTTCTGGTAACTCTGGTTGTGGTTCTTCTTCCACGGGTGGTTCGACTTCCTCAACAGGCACCTCGGGCTCTACGACTGGCTCTTCGGGCTCTACCGGTTCTTGTGGCTCTTCTATGGGTTGCTCTGGCTCTTCTGTGGAGGGCTCAGTAGGTGCGTCATCAGTTGCGTCATCTGTTGAATCAGGTGCATCATCAGAAACGTCAGTATCTCCAGTCTCAGGGAGAGTATCCGGAGTGGTTGGTTCCTCTGGAGAAGGCTCTGGATCTGGCACTACGGGATTTGGAGTCACAGGTTCCGGAGTCACTGGTTCAGGTTGAGGAACGGGTTGAGGTTCTGGGGCCGGACTGGGATCAGGGACCACTGGTTGAACTATAGGTGTTGGAACTTGCAAAGCAGCAACCGCTACTGCTACGCTAGCAGTTGCAGTATCTGCTAATTGATTTGCTGCAATAACCGCTGTATTAGCTGTTGATTGGAGGGTTGTCAATGTCCCAGTTTCTGTTGTTAGTGTGGTCTGAGCTGTTGCAAGCGCTGTCTCTGCTGTTGTTTTCTCTGCTGTAAGGGTTGTGAGTGTTGCAACGGCTTCTGCCTTAACCTCTGTCTTATCAGCTACAACAGCTGTTTGCTCAGTAATTTGAGCAGTTAAAGCTTCGTTAGTTACGTTAGTCATTTGCTGTACTGGAGCACCTGCAGTTTCACGAACGCCAATACGTGGGCCGTTGTACAAATTAGTGGTGTTTCCTGCAACAGTTCCAACGCCTGTCCACTCACCTGTTGTTGGATTTACTGTCATGGTCCAGTTAACATTAGTAAGAGGGCCGTTATTGTCACCAAACTTATGTAAATCCCAATCAACCGCTAATGTAGTCTCAGTAGTTGTAACAGTAATGCTTGCTCCAGGACCAGCACTCATAAAATCAGAAGCAAAGACGGAGATGTGAGGTCCTGCCGGGAAATCCCACCAGTTAAAGTCACCAGTGCCAAAGGTAATAGTGGCTTTAGAAGTTACGTAAATTTGACTATTTGTTCCCTGACCTTCATAAACGGTATTTCCCATTTTGATGTCAAAAGGCGTTTGAATTTTTGTAGCAGCATCCCACATTGGGGGAAGAGTTGTAGTTGTGACTGTTTGAGTCTCTGGATTAACAGGAGCAACATACCCAGCAGTTGTGTAAGTTTTAGAATCAGACGGGGTATTTTGAAGAGCAGTTAGCGTGGTTTGAGCATTTGTAAGATTAGTTGTTGCAGTAGCCACTACCGCAGTTTGGGATTCAACCGATGTTGTAACTGTAGCAACGACTGCTGTTGCTGACTCAACGGCTGTAGTGGCTGTAGCCACCACCGCTGTCTGAGAATCAACAGCCTGTACCGCTACTACCGCTACAGCTGTAGCTGATTCTGCGGCCTGGATTGCTGTGGTTGCCTCAGCTACCGGTGCTTCTGCGGCAGTTTGCTGTGCTGGGCTGGCGGTAGAAATTGCGTTACTTAATGTTATAGTTGCAGTCTCAATTTTTTCTTGTACGGAGGTTACAGTTGGAGCTTCTAATACTGGTTGCGTTTGCGGCGGGTTGGTTTGTTGGGGGGATTCAGTGGTCTGAACCGTGGAAGTCGAAGTCTCGCTCGTTGTCACAGGATCTGTTGCGGGAGCGGGAGAAGATTCAGGACTTGGAGAAGAATCTGTGGAGGCAGGGCTAACTACAGCTGTATCTACAGTAGGTTCTTCTGCGTTTGCTGAATTTTGTCCCAATATAAAGAGGAATAGTGTAAGGATTAGTGCTGCGAATGGGCGCAGTAGGTTTATTTTTTCTCCTTCTTAACTATATTTGTACTTTACCATGACAATACGTATTACGTGTATCATAGTTGCCCCTACAACTTGTTCTTTAGGAGATACCGTATGTCCGCACAGGACTGGGCAGCTTTTTGCCTCACTATAGTTTCGTTAATTGGTTCAATTGGCGTAATGGTTCGTTACATGGTTAAACATTATTTAACTGAACTTAAGCCAAATTCTGGAACAAGTTTGCGTGACTCTGTCGATAGACTTGAGAAGCGTATTGACGAGCTTTTTGTAGCTCTCATTGATAACAAGAAAAAATAAGGAGTAATAAATGAAGTTAGATCCAAAGATTCTAGCAATGTTGTCATCATATGGCCGTTCATTCCTAGCCGCAGCTGTTGCGCTATGGACTACCGGTAACACCGATCCAAAGGCCCTGCTTGCAGCCGGCCTAGCAGCAATCCTGCCAGTAGCTATCCGTGCTTTGAATCCAAAAGATCCAGCGTTCGGTATTGTTAACGCGGCTTTGCCAACAGTTATGAAGTTTCTTTCTGACACCCAGAAAAAGGGCAAAAAGAAGTAAAAAATTAAAAAGATTATGGGGACAGACCTGTTTCTGTCCCCATTTTCATTTATACTGCCGATATGCCTCAATCCCATCAAAACTGGCAATACCTAGGATCTAACGGTTATGTAGGTGCTTACACTACAACCGGCGGTGGCGGTACCCCAGTTATTCCTCGCAGTGATATGGATTACTTGCGTCTTGGAATTGGCAGAACCCCTGAGGCCGAGTATCCAGACGGTTACCTAGGAACTATACGTTCTCGTCGTGATGATCGAGGAAGAGCGGCTTCTGTTTCAGATACCGTATTGGATTCTTTAAAGGCACGCCAAAACCAACGCGGTTATCAACGCGGAGTTCACAAGGGTGAGAGAATTGAGTCTAACCAATATTTCTGGCCACAAGATTTCCTTCCAAGCAGCAGATTAAAGCAAGAAAAATATACAGCTACTAACATAAACGGCGGCATTAACATGTTGGTTAATCGCCACGCCCCTAAGTCTAACTTAGCTCCAGCCCCTCACTTAGTAAATGATGGAAAAGCCAACATCTCTGCAACAGTTCCTGGAGAGTTTAACCCAACTATTGCCCGTCAATTCTCGCACCTAAAGCCGAAGTGGAACTAACATGGGACGTCCAACTAAAAAAGCTGCTGCCCCTAAAGAGCCGGGCAGAATTATTACCAACCCTAAACAAGTAGCTGCTATCTATGAAGTTGGGTTAAGCACAGTAAAACGTAACATGGATAAAATTCCACATCAAACTCGCCCTAGGGGTTTACAAGGAAGTCGTAACAATCATTTCTTTGATACTAATGAAATCCGCTCTCATTTAGAAAGCATGGGAGCAAAGCCAGGTGATTCAAGATTAGCTAAGCTTGATCGCATTCATCGAGGTGAAGAGTGAATTCAGCAGACGGAGTCTATGATCATACTAAAGGTCGGCCAATTGTTGGTGATAGAAATGACGTTGAGCCACGCTACGATTATTTAGGGCCATACAAGTCTGTACAAGATTCATTAATCTCTAGAGCTCTTGCGTCAGTTACAACTCCGGGAGCTGTGCTGCAAGAAATCGTTAGGCCAAACCTACCCCAAGTTAAGTTGTTCCCCCCACGCTTTGGCTACAGATCTCGAGAGTTAAATCTTAAAGACGTTATGCATGTCAATGAGGACGCTAATGGCTTCCCATTACGAGCAGACACCTATGGAACCGCGAGCGCAGAAAGCACGCTAAGAAATGCTCAGGGCCAAGGGTTCTGGTAATGGACGAAAACTACAACTTACCCACTATTTACGAGGGTTCCAGGCTCTGCCACAAGTGTGGAGATCTTATGGATCCGGTTACGGTGGCCTTTACCGGCTCTTTAGGGGTATGCCCAGAGTGCCGAAATATAATGCACAAAAAAAGGCTTAAAGAAGCCATGTCAAAGGGCCGTTAAAGCCCCTACACTGTGTACTTAGGATTTATCTGAAAGGAATACCATGAAGACAGCTGTTGCGTCTCCAGACGAAGGACCAGACAAGAAGAAATACGGTATTCCGCCTAAAGATAAAAAAGGCTTGCCTAAAAAGAATGAGTATGAATACAAGAGTGAACGTTCTAACAAAGAAAAGCATAGTAACTATGGTAAGCCTATGAAAGGCGACCCATCAACTTTTGGTAAGCACGAAGCGTGGATGAATAAGCCACCAAAAGATAAGCCTAAGCCTTCTACGCCTAAATCTCCTCAACTTGGCCGATCAGATTATAAGAAAAGCCAAATGCAGGATGCTATGAAGCATGAACGTAAAGACATGCCAAAGCCTAAGCCAAAAAGCCCGGGATTTGACGAACCTAAAATTAAGAAGATCTACAAAGTAGTCGAGAATAAGATTAAGAAACCTGAAGATAAAAAGAAAGAAAACAAGATTACCAAAAAGGCTAGTCGTTCAAAGACACCTATCCGTATGAAGAACAAGAAGGCTAAGTAATGGGCATCCGCAGAGAACGTGACGCTAGACGCGTTGCTAAGTCTATTCGCACTCACGATGCCACTATGGAAGCTTATGGCAAGGCCTCCGGCTGGGCCCGCATTAACGGGGAGGCATGGAACGCCTACAATGACCCTAAAGAAGGCGATGTTACAGATGTAAACTCTATTTTTCCTTCAGCCAAGGATAACAATAGAAGTACTGGAACTATTTTTACCCCAAACGAGCATAACCCACGCGCAAAGAGTGAGTTTAAAGCGTCTCAAACTAACGATATGGAACCATCTCGTCTTGGCCATACTCTTGGCAGAGGCCACGTTGCTACCAGATATCCAAAGAATAAGTAAGAGGACACACCGTGAAGATGCGAAGAGAGCGTGACGCTAAGCGTGTAGCTAAATCTGTCCGTACTCATGAGGCAACAATGAAAGCTTACTCTAACGCTTCTGGTTGGGAGCGATATGACGAGAGTGATCGACATGGCGCTATGGCCGGAAGAATTTTGCCTATAAAAGGCGATACCCACGGTTTTGGTGATCAAAATAATCGTGGATTTAATGTAGGTAAAGGTCACGCAAAAACTTCACATATTTTAAAAGATATACGGGAATACAAAAAAGAAGTGCCCGAAGGTTATGAAGCAGAAGATGTAACTCATGCCCTAAGAGTTGCTAAAGATACTCACCATCAAAAATTAAAAGCAGAAGACGCTAAAAAAGCAAAGGAAAGGTACATATAATGGCAACTAACGAATCAGGCTCATTAAACGAAAGCTTAAACGAAGGAGCAACTGACGGTAAGTACCGTAAAGTTCGCCCCAACACCACTATCGATCCAGGCATGGGCGACGAGATCGTACGCGCTAACCGCCGCGGTCTAAACCCTTACATGAACTATGACTTCATCGACCAAGAAACACCTGCAAAGGTAAATCCTGGCAAGATGACAGCTAACAGCTCTTCCCGCCCAGCTTCAGACGTATTTAACGTATCTGAAAAGCAAATGGGAGCAAATTACTAATCAGTTTTAGGGGAGTTAGTTATTATGGATAAAGACACGTCTAAACCTAAAAAAAGTTTAGTAAAAAAGCTAGCCACTTCACCACTCAGCAAAGATATTAAGAAAATTGCTAAGGGTGCTGGAGAGATGCTTGGGCTATATCCAGAAAACGAGCCTACTAACGCTACCCCAATTAGAAAATATCACCAAAGCTGCAACCTCGGTACTGGCGATTGCGATATACAGGAACCACATAAGCATGTAAGTAATCGCATTCCTCTTGACCCACATACAGAGGCGGAATTAAATCGTTCTGTAGCTAGACACCCAGGTAATGGTCGTTCTGAGCATTTCTCTCATGGATCCAGTGAACATTTAGGTTCAAACGTTACCTCTTTGAGCGCATATCGAGAGTCTAAGAAGTCTCGTAAACCTAGCGGGTACTAATGGCTAAGAAGAGTGTTTTTGATGGTGGCGCATCTCAAGTTTATGAGTATTGCGTAGGTTCTGCCTGTAAAGGAAAAGACACCCCTGCTCGCAAATTGATGGGCGTTAACGTTTTAGACGATTCCGGTGGAAGAATTATGTTTCACCCAGTCTGTAAAGACTGTGAAGCTACAGCTAATTTAAATTCGGTAGCTCGTAGACTCCCTAAACCAAGCTTTCAACCATTAACTAAAGAAAACACCTACGTTTATCGTGAACAACTAGATGCAGAAGCCGCAGAACAATTTAAAAACCTTAAAGCTGGGCGACGCGGTATGGCGGGCCCAAATAAAGAGCTTTCTAAAAAGGTAATTAATCCGGATTCCCACGGTCGTATGGAGCACGTTTACTTTGGTAGAGAGTCATTTGAATTAGAGCCTAAAAAAGCCGGTACCCAAGGTCAAGAAAAAATTGGTCAACGCCCAAATCAACAAGTAGGAACCGCAGCAAAAGTAAAAAAGTTATCAGAACAAGAAAAAGACTTAGCTTTGCAAAAAGAAGCTGCTACTTACGATTTAGGTCGAGATAAAGGTCCTTGGACTCCGCTAACCCCACGTACAACCAAAAGTGGCAAGAAATCTGCCCGTCTTCGTAGAAGAGATACCTGGGAAGGAAACCCAGATCCAGGAATTCGTAGACCTACAAAGGAATCTGGCGAGTTGTGGAAAAGCCCAGAAAAAATTATTTCTGTATATAACGCTAAAATTAGAGCAGCAGATCCAGCAGGCGCTTTTTCACTTGCGTCTGTATTAGGGCAGGGAGATTCTAAGTCTTTGCCGGAACACTTAAAAGACGTAGAAAAATTGTACGCTGAACGTGCTTTGTTTACCGCAAAGTTAGCAAACGAGGAGCGTGAGCGCCGTGGCAAAAAGAAGTAGTAAAGAGAAGCCTTTTCCTACTGGAAAAAAAAGCAATAAAAATGAGCCATATCGCCGTCCAGACGGCAAACCTATTATGGGCTTTCCTCTGGGAGAACGCGAATCTTTAACTAAAGAGGCAAACGCTTCATGGCTAGCTTCTATGATGCAAAGACAAGTAGATACTACGGTAAAAGATTCCGAAGGCAACTCTACTACCGTAACCGTACCTTTTAACGAATTTGCTGCAGAACATCAACTAAGGCATAAAAAATATGAGTTTACTTCACCGGGCCGATCCCGGGCTAAATTTTTAGCTGGAAAGCCTTACTCAGAGGTTTCTCCCCCTAAACAGACCAGCAAAGGTAAATTGGTTAGAAGCGGTGATATAGAAATAACTAAGTCTGCCGCAAAACTTGAGCGAGATACGGCCGAACAGTTAGATAAAATTGAAGAAGAATATATGAAAAACAGAAAAATACCGGTATCTACGCCTAGTAAACCTAAAAAAACTGAGCCTACTCTTGCTGAGCGAACCCGGGTTGGCCGGAAGGATATGGCTTAATAGTCTGATAGACTCTCCTTATCATTAAAGGAGTATTATGTCTAATTTATTCGGCAATGCCAAAGGACCCGCGGATCTCGGTGGAGAGTACGTTGAGGTAAAAGATGATGGGCCTAAGATCCGCCTACTTTACTGCTACCAATGTAAAACTATAGAAGAGCTTCCTGACTTTGAGGGGCGCCCAGAAGATGATACGCTACTAGAGCTTTTAATTGAAAAGCACGAGTCTGCGGGAGTCAAACACATGGGGTTCTTGTCTAAGATAGGCGTAAAGCTTTGGACGCAAGAAAAGTTTAGAAAACAAATCATTGAAAACCTCCGTACAAAGGTTGGTGGGGGATTAGCTGATATTGATCCTGAGTACTACTTTACTAAAGCCACATTTGCAGAAGATGCTATGAAGTGTTACTCTTTGCACCTTAGGCCTACAGCGGGTTGCCCCGATTACGCCTCTGATAAGAAAAAGCTAGTGCCAAAGACACAATCTGAAAGAAAAGAGTTGGGACTTAGCGCGGCTACTAGTAGTATTTACCTGTGTGATTTCTGCCCAGTCAAATCTCACGTAGTTACACAACAACGTAAACAATCCGGAATGTACAAGTAAAAGAATAGGAAAATAAATGACAAACGAAGATAACACAGAAGACGCAATTGTAATCACTGATGCAGAATACGGCGCATCTCATACTGAGGAAACAGCTTCTGAAGAAGATGTCCCTAAGATTGTTTTTGGTTTTGCTATCCTAGTAGATGACAAGGGAAACCTATTCTTAGAGCGCACACCTCGTATTTTCAATGCCCCAGTAGAGCGTGAGGCCACGCTTATCGAAGTTCGCCGTTATGCGGCAGACATTGTGATGGATATTCAGGCACAGGCATCTGCTGAATACACCACTACTCGCATGAAAACCCTTAAGGAAGAAGAAGAAAAAGACAACTCTCCTGCTTAATTTCCGCTAGTTTCGCTAGACATACACCTGGTTAGGAAGAACAATAGTCCTATGGACCGCGATAAATTAAGCAAATTTGAACAGGTTGACGGCTTACACGAGTCCCAAACCTCTTACTTTAGCGCTCCAAATACGGACTTAGATCCTAACCTATTCTTTGGTAACAGACTTAAGCCTTGGGTTAGAAATAATATCTCAAGGCTTTTGTTTGACCACCTTGGAGTACGGTACTCGGCACCAAATAGGTGGGTTCATATTTGGCTAGCCGGGTCCGGAGTATCTTATCAATGGTCGGCAGAGCGAGACCCGGGCGACTTAGATTGCCTAGTTGGCATTAATTATGTTGAGTTTAGAAAAGCAAACTATGAGTACGCCGGCCTTTCTGATCAAGAAATTGCCAGCATGTTTAACGAGGGTTTTAATTTAGACTTAATGCCTAACACCAAAAATTGGAATGGCTACGAGCTTACATATTATGTAAATGCTCGTTCCGATATTAAAGATCTAAACCCTTATGCGGCATACGACTTAACTAATGACAACTGGACTGTAGAGCCGGATAGGTCTGCTCACGCTCCTTACTCCCGTTCTTGGGAGCAACAGAGCCAACGAGATTACGATACCGCTACTGAGCTTGTATCTAGATACTCAGCGGCGCTATCTGATATTAAAACGGCACCTAACGATGCTTACAGACTTAATGCAGAAAGACGATTAAAACTTGCGGTAGAGCAGGCGGTATCTTTTTACGATGATATACACGGAGGAAGAAAAGCCGCTTTTAGCGTCTCAGGATCCGGATACTCTGACTTTAATAACTATAGGTGGCAGGCTGGTAAAAAGACCGGCACTGTACCAGCTTTACGGGCTATTAAACAGTACCAAGATGAGGCTAAAAAACAAGAACAATTAGACACCTATGGTGTAGAATTGCCTGATACACGGACTTTAATTCGAAGGGCAGCGCAAAAAAATCCATGACAGCTTTGGTTTCACTAGACGGGGTTCTTAGAACCGAAGTTGGGAATCCAATTCACGAAGGATTAAAACTATTTAGGGTTTTAGCTCCCAGTTATCGAGTAGTCCTAGCTACAGACGGTACAAAAATGGAAGCCGAGCATTGGCTTAGATCCAATATGATTTCTGGGTACGCAGATATTATTGATAATACCTCTGGCTATGAAGGACAAGATCTTAGAATACGACAACTTGATATCATGAAGACTTTAGCTACAGTAGAGCTATTTGTAGACTCTGATGTAGACCGTTGCGCATTGGCTTTTAAAAGTGGAATAACCTCGCTGTTATTTGCCTCCCCAAAGTTTGTTAGAACAAAGCGTCAAGTAAAGCCTTGGGAAGAGCTAAAGACTGAGCTTGAAAAACAAAAAGAATTTAGAGCAAGTTTGATGTTAGATGATTTATCAGCGCATAGGTGGGAGTAACGATGGATATCGTATTTTTGGGTGGAGAGGTTCCTTCCCACAGAAAGCTCCTGGTCGCTAATGGCGTAAAGCACATTGGCTTAAACTACTGGCGCCTTGTAAAGCGTGGCCTACCCAAGACTAAGGACTACCTACTTTCTGAGTACTTCCCAGATGACGTCTTTGTCTATGTAAATGCCAAGATTAACGATGAGTCAGCCCTAACCACAGAAGAGCTCTTTGATTTTAATGCTGAGTACAATGACTGGGTCTCCCTAAACGAGGACCGAATCGAGCTAGCTTTTGAGTTTACATCCCAGTCTTTAGGGGCAGAACACCGAGCAACTGAGAGAAGTACCTTTTGGGAAGAGTTTGGGGTTGATCGCTTTGTTCCTACTTGGGAAGCAAAAGACGGCCATCCAGAGCTTCACCGGCTAGCTAAGGCCTACCCTCACGTGGGGATTGTGGGCAACAGTATTGAGGAGGATAAGTCTTTAGCCGGCATTACGCGGGCCCTAACTACCCAATTTGGAACCACCTTCCACGCTATAGGCTCGATGAGCCCAGAAAATTTACGGCAGATCCAATGCCTCACAGTCAGCACCCTAGCATGGCTGTCCCCGATGATGCGTGGGGAAACAATTGTCTGGGATGGCGCTCGCCTTCTTCGTTACCCTAAAAGAATGAAAGCTCAGGCCCGCAGCCGGTACAAGGCAGTCATTGAGAAAGCCGGTCTCGACTACTCATTAATCATTGCAGATGATCCAAACGAGGTTACGCGTCTAGCTATCTGGTCTTTCCTTGAGCTAGAAGCGTTCATTAATGAACGAAAGACACCACTGTTATCTGATAAGAGCGTGTATATGGATGACCCGGGAGATGCGGAAACAGGTGGTACAGAACCTGATAATAGACCCCCCGACGTGCGGAAAGATTTGCAAGAAAGAGACCCCCTAGAACTGCGCCCATTACCCGTTTTTGGGGTTACAACAAAGACTATAATTGAAAAAGATGAGGTTGGACGAGACGTTTTACGTGACGTTCCAGTGTTATCTAGCTCATCTTCTTCACTACGCCAGTGTAATACTTGCTTCGTAGCTACTAACTGTCCGGCCTTTAAACCCGAGAATAGCTGTGCCTTCAACCTGCCCGTAGAGGTAAAAACAAAGGAGCAATTGAAGGGATTATTGAATACTGTCATTGAAATACAGGGTTCTAGAGTCGCTTTTGCCCGATTTGCGGAGGAATTGAACGGTGGATACCCAGATCCTAACACTTCCCAAGAGATAGATCGTTTATTTAAAATTGTAAAGCAACTGAAGGAATTGGAGGAAAATAAAGAATTCGTACGCATGACGGTAGAACGTCAGAGCTCTGGTGGAGTAATGTCTGCCCTGTTTGGGGATCGAGCGAATACGCTCAAGGAGCTCCCAAACCAAGGTTTGTCTGAGTCAGAGGTATCGACTATACTCTCAGAAAAGCTTGAAAACTAGTTTCACTCTTATCATATAACAGTTACTTTTACCAACGAATGGGGCCATTGTGTTTTCTTTTAAACTGACCGAAGAATTTATCAAATCTTACCGCGGAAAGAAGGTCCCTTGGGGCTACGAAGACTGCGCAGGTAACTCTGTTGGTGAGATCATCTTTCTTCGTACTTACAGTCGTTTAAAAGCTGATGGGACCAAAGAGACCTGGGTTGATGTCTGCGAGCGGGTTATCAATGGAATGTATTCTCTTCAGAAAGATCACGCTAAAACTAACCGGCTACCCTGGAATGATGCCAAGGCTCAGTCTTCAGCCAAGGAAGCTTTTGATCGTTTATTTAATCTGAAGTGGACCCCACCCGGCCGAGGTCTATGGGTTATGGGAACTCCAATCGTTAATGAGCAGAGAAACTCAGCTGCCCTACAAAACTGTGCTTTTGTATCTACAGGTTCTATGACCAAGCTAGACCCAGCAAAACCATTTGCCTTCCTAATGGAGGCTTCGATGCTAGGCGTTGGAGTCGGATTTGACGATAAGGGCGCAGATAAGGAGTTCACAATTTATGGGCCACAACCCGACACCGCCCCTATCCTTGTTCCAGATACCCGAGAAGGCTGGGTTGATTCCGTCGCCCTCATCATCAACAGTTACCTTAAGCCAGATCAGAAGAGCCCAGTATTCGACTACTCACAGATCCGGCCAGCCGGTACTCCGATTAAAACCTTTGGTGGAACCGCGGCCGGACACGAGCCGCTAGAAAAACTCCACAATCACATTAGATCTATATTTAAAGGACGTGCCGGAGAAAAGCTTACTCGTAGAGATATTGCCGATATTGGAAATCTTATCGGAGTCTGCGTAGTATCTGGAAACGTACGCCGTTCAGCAGAGCTTCTTCTTGGTCGAATTGATGACCAAGACTTCCTAAACCTAAAGAATGCTGACGTATATCCTGAGCGTAACTCTTACGATCCAAAGTCTCCTGGCTGGGGCTGGATGTCCAATAACTCAGTCGAGGTATCTGTTGGAACAGACCTATCTCCAATTATTGACGGCATCTCCCGCAATGGTGAGCCTGGCGTTGTCTGGATGGACCTAACTCGTAAATATGGAAGACTAGCCGACCCAGAGAACAATAAGGACTGGCGAGCATCTGGATACAATCCTTGCGCAGAGCAATCTTTGGAGTCTTTTGAGTGCTGTACTCTTGTAGAGACTTATTTAAATCGTCACGATGATCTTGAGGACTTTAAGCGCACCCTAAAGTTTGCTTATCTATACGCAAAGACTGTAACCCTTATCCCAACACACTGGGAAGAGACTAATGCGATCATGCAACGTAATCGCCGTATTGGAACATCTGTATCCGGCGTAGCTAACTTTGCCGATAACAAGGGTCTGCCACTACTACGTACTTGGATGGATGAGGGATATGCCGTTATTCAACAGTACGACAAGTCTTACTCAGAATGGCTAGGTATCCGTGAGTCTATTAAGACCACAACTATTAAGCCTTCAGGAACTGTATCTATTTTGGCCGGAGAATCCCCTGGAGTTCACTGGACACCGGGCGGAAAATTCTTCTTGCGTGCTATCCGCTTTGGTAACTCAGATCCAATGCTTCCGCTATTTAAGATGGCTAAGTATCGGGTAGAGCCGGCCTCAGAATCACCAGATACTACATCCGTAGTGTTCTTCCCAATTAAATCTAACGCTAAGCGTTCCGAGAAGGAAGTCTCAATATATGAAAAGATGGCGCTCGCAGCAACTGCGCAGCGATACTGGTCCGACAACTCCGTCTCAGTAACCGTCTCATTCAACCCAGAGACTGAAGCATCTTCAATAGGAACTGCTCTCCATATGTATGACGGACAACTCAAGACTGTCTCGTTCCTCCCAATGACTACTGGGACATACGCTCAAATGCCTTACACTACTAGCAGTGAAGAGGAGTATGAAGAGGGTAGAATGAATCTATTCCCAATTGACCTCAAAGGGGTCTATGAAGGAATGGCTTATGACGCAATTGGCGAGGCTTACTGCACAACAGATGCTTGTGAAGTTAAATTAATTCGAGAGGAAATGAAGAATGTCTAATGAAAAAGATCTTCCTGATTGGGACGAAAGTTTCGCAAGAGAACTTAACCCGGAAGATGATGTCGATTTTGCTTTAGAAATTGATGACGAGGATTTTGAAGACTGGGAAGATGACGATTTAGAGGAACTTCTCGAAGATGCTGAAGATATTGAATGGGACGACGAGGAAAAATAAGCCTAAGTCTGATTGGGCATACGTATCCGCCGCCGCCAACACAAACAATTCTTAACTTAAAACCCTAATTTAAGTTAAGAATTGTTTGTTTTTTTAAACCTTTAATCAAAGTAACCTTCCGCCCACAATCCCCCAAGAAACTCGTGAGTCTTACACAAGCTTCCGTGTAACCAAGGGTCATCTTTTTCGTTTGTTTTTTCTATGGCTGTAGTAACGCAAGCCATCATATTATCTAGATCTTCTTTAGTAAATCCTAGCATTGTTTTACCACCTTATTTGTAAACTCGTACTGTTCTTCTGAGCGAATGCATTCAAGGCATACAACTTCTTCATCTCCGTCTTCATCGGTGAATACAAAGAAAGCCTCATCTATAAAGCTACAGTGATCACATATGTGGACTGTTGGATCCCTATCAAATATGTAGCAGGAGTGACATTGAACTGCGTCTATATATTCGTCTGGATATGCAAGCTGATTACCACATATGCAAAACCCCACATACCCTGCCGGCAATTCAATTAATGCTTCTTTAACTGTAGAGCTGCTCATCTTCTTGTTCTCCGTTCTGGATAAGCTTCATAGGCTCACCCGTATCGTAGTTATCTACTGAATGTATCATTGTCCAGCCTTCGTTCTTTCTTAGATCGCCGTATTCCCCAGCGTCTATTCTGTCTTGTATCTCTTCTTGAAGCCCTATTGATGAAACATCTTCAAGCAACATTGAATAGAACTCAACTTTTTTTACGATAACTTCAACGTTCATATTACTCTCCTTTCTTTTTAATTGATGTAATAGATTTGCCATCTTCCCTAGGCCAGACATAAGGCAGGTCATCTGGACCAGGAAACTTGTAGTGGGTTATATCTTTTCTTTTTAGGTTAGACCGGTGGCTTCGGTGAAGTGCTCGTTTACCTAACCACCAAGGTCGTTTGTATCTGTCTGCTGGTATTTCTTTGCACAACTCTTTTGCTTGTTGAAGGCAAGTATCTTTATAGCCTAATCTAATCCACCGTTCACAGATAGCTACTGTGTAGAGGAATAACTGTCCTTCGTATCCTCGCCACATTACTGCAGCTGGGTGGTTTCTCCAACCTTTAGTTTTACCTAGATTAGCCTTTAGAATTTGCAGGGCTTCTACCCGTTGTTTTCCAAGCCGTTTTACATCTAAAGCTTCAGCAGATTTATTGTAATCTGGAAAGGGTAAGAATGTATTAACCATTTGGATCCCAACAATCTGGGCAAGAAGTAACCATACGAACTTGCTCCGTATCGTGAGGCTCTTCGTATGAATCGCCCGCACACTTTAAACATATAAACAATATGCTCATATTTTTATCCTATACTGACGCCCTCTTTTTTAGCGTCATAGCCGATGTCTTTTAGGTTTTTTCTTATCTCTAATATAGTCCGCCTATCTTTAGTTCTACCTGAAGATAAGATTACTTGTTGCTTTGTTTCATTATTAAAGACGCGTACGTGACCGCGTGTAGTTACAGTTACCGAAAGGCCCGATTTTTGTAGGGCTCTCACTAACTTTTTCATGTTTTTATCTTTAAGTGCAAGTGCTGCAAAGTAAAGTTGCATGGGTGGTTTCCTCCTTTCTTTTCCTGTGATATAGTTATGACACTCTGAAGAGAGTATCTCTGTCGAGAGAAAAAACAGCCCCGCAAGGTATTTTTCTGGATACCTTGCGGGGTTGTTTGTGTTGGTGTGTTACTCGGGGACTTCTTCGCATTCGAGTACTTTTATGTACTCACCCGGGCGAAGATACTCATCATTAAGCGCGGTACGTATGAATTGGTCATAGAACCATAAGTCCCAGTTATGCTCTGCAGCATAGGGTGGTTCTATCCGTCCTTCGTATACGCATACTTCAAACGTTAGTTGAAGTTTTACCATTGCCATAGATTACTCCCTTTCGTTAGCATCACCCCCATCTGACAAACCCAACCATAGATCTTGGAATTTGCCGAGATGAAGACTAATTTCTCTGAAGCTACTGTCGTACTGGCCACGATTTTTAATCTCGCCCGCCATCCCAATAGCCCAGCCGCATGTGTTTTCTGAAGGAGCTTCAATGTCGAAGCTGTAATGAAACATGATCTTTGGAAAGTCAATGCTCATTTTGTGATAGATTCCGCTTGGTGGTTTGATGCAGGTATCAAATTCAAATACCGCTATCTTTTCAGGTTTGAGGTCTTTTCTAATTTTCATAGGAAGACCGGTTAGTACACCTTCGGTAAGCATATGAGTTGCTACTTGAATATTAACTGGTTCTTTGGGGGTAGTCCAGTGTTCTTCTTTGAAGGTATACGAATCTAAAGCCTTGTATTTTTCTAGAACACTTGGCTTTATGTTTAGTGGGTTGAACGTCTTTAGCTCATCAGGCACGGGCTTAACTTTGTTAAAGCTTATGGCTTTTGAACCATCAGATAGGTATTGTATTACTAAGTCAACGTCGGCAGCTGAGCCGATCATAACTAACTGATTCTTACAGTCATAATCAGAATGCCTATCAATAACCATCTGATTGTGACGTCGTTGTTCTTCTCTTTCTTTTTCGTCGTCAAAGTTGACGTTGCTACTCATCGTCTATGCCCCTCTCGGCTTTGTGTTTTTGGATAATTGCGGTCTCGTAAGATTTAATCCTCTCGCTTGACCACGTCAGCATTTCCATTAACTTACCCTCTTCTTCGAGGGAGTTAACCAGGAAATTATTCATTGCGCAAATCTGCTCTAGTGCAAGAGATTTGAACGGTCCAGGTACTTTTGAGATATCATAATCTAGGTTTAGATCAGTTAAGCTGGATAATGAGAAGCCATCCTCATCATCTTCATCATCGTGATTGTGCATTTTTCCCCCTAATCGATTTGTTGTACGGTATTGAATTGATCTTTAAAACTAGAGATTAAGTAGGGCAAGTCCCCGTAGAACTTAGCATCTATAAACTCTTCGCTTGATTGATCAAACAACGATATATATTGACATATTTTCTGGTAACGACTTGGAGTAATGCTACCTTTATTGTCAGTATGCGACAAAAAAGCTTGCTTTACCGCTACGTTAAGTTTGAGGATGTTTGTGTTGGCTTCTGACCTTTTGTACGGATAACCTTCAATTTGATTTAACATAATCCGTACATCTATAGATGCATCAGGTGTGGAGTAATCATAGTGATAATGCCAGTCAAACTTTAAAGTGTTATCGCTATGAGCTTCAGCTAACTGCTTGAGCACAGCACCCCAGTTTTCTTGCATCCAGGCTACCACAGTCTTACCAGAAACGGTTTCCTCGCCATCAACCTCAAGATGTTTTACTTGGTTGTATGCATCTTCTAGCCATTCTTTGTTTGCCTTTAGCTTTTCTAGTACGCTAACTCGACGGACTAAGAACGGCGTTGCTTCTATCTTCTTCGACGCTGTTGCCATCGTCTGCCTCCTCTACTAGTTTTGATGTATTGTTGAGGAACCACTCTGTTGGGCTACACGCTTGGTGTATATCAAAGACTAGTCCTCTTTCATTAAGCCAATCGCTTGCCTCCATAGAGAAGGCAAGCGCTTGGTCTTCAGTATCGAATGGTCCAACGCATTCTTGCGTTAGAAGATCAAGAGCTATGTAACTCATGATTAATCTTTGTCCTGTGATACCAGCTGCTCGAACATCTCGAGATTCTGTATGGCAGAAGCCAGACCACCTGCAGCTACTTCCTTGCGGGTAGGCATTTCAGCCTCACCGTCAGACATTTCGCTTAGCATTGTGGCTTTGCCAATTGTGATAAGAACTGGGTGTTCTTTTCGTAGTGACATGCCACGCATCAACGCTTCCTTACAGCGACTACTACTGCGGTATTCGCCATCAAAGAAGTATTGAGAAGCTGCGATAGCATATAGACCCAAGGCTAAGTCTGGGTTAGAGGAGTTATTAACTACATCGTCCGCTAACTCAAGCCACCAATCAGGATCATACTTTGTAAAGTTGGCATAGTCACAGAAGACTGGCTTGTAATCAATCAATACAATCATCTGCGCTATGTCTGCTTTTGCAGCGTCTTTTCCTAACGCCTTGTCTAGAATTTCTCTAAACATTGCTTTACCTCCCTTTAGTTATTTAGTCTGCGCTTTTTAATTGCGCCTACAACTACCGACTTGGCAAGTTGTAGTAGATCTTTGCCACCGTTTACTCGCGCAAACAGTTCGGCCCCATGGCTGAAGTCAGTCTTGTCTCTAAGACTTTGAGCCATATTGTTTCTAGTAACGGCGTCATTGTATGAACCTTCGTCCATAATCAACACCATGACTGTTAGCACACCACGTTTAGCTAGTCGCTCAATAACTGGGTTGTTCTGCTTACTGTCAAACTGACCGTCAGTAATTAAGAACAACATTTTATTTGGGCGAGTAGACATCATAAAAGTCTTCTCGGATAGGAGCAAAGACTCGTATGGGTCTGTGCCGCCTTGGCCGTGGATGAACTTGTATGTGGTGCGTCCTGCTTTATCTTGCTTTCTGTAGGCTATCTCGTTCTTATCATCAAAGGCATAGACCGTTACAGAACAGTCAATGCTTTCCAAGGCACGCTTAACAGTCCAGCATGCTACTGATGCTTTTTTGTCATTAGCGCCTGAGCTCATTGAAGATGACCGGTCGATTAAGATGACGGCTTCAATATTAGTTGAGTCGTCTCCTGTAGACCATGAGTCGAATGACTTGTCAATATCACACCCGCGCATAACGCGAGGCATATTGAGTTTGCCAGCAACTGTCTCTCTTTCCCAGGCCGGCTCAGAGTCATCCTTTAACTTACGTAGTTCATTTGCAAACCTACGATAGTCAAGTAATGCTTTGGCAGGAACTGGTGCATCAGAGAACTTACCAAGAGCAGAGTTATCATCCCAGTTTTCATCACCGTGAACGATAATATTCTGCTTGCGCTTGACATCTTTGATAACGTCTTTGCGATCGTATATCGTTTGGATATCATTTTCCAAAAGGTCGTTGAGATCTTTAGGCAATCCGCCCTCGCTCTTAACGTGAGAGTTACCCCAGGTATTGAGTTGAGTTGGCTTATCTAGTTTCTCTTCGCGCTTTTGTAGCATCTCTTCTTGAGTCATAGATACTTCAGTGTGTGTTTGTGTTGGCGGGGTAGAACCATTGCTGGTTCCTTCACCTTCTACAGACTCACCTTTTTGCGGACCACTGTTGTGCGGTTCGCCAGGGAAACAACCTTGTTCGTTTGGTTGAGATCCCTGTTGCGATTGTTCTAACGGCTCCTTAGGTATGTAGAATGACTCAGGCTTACCCATCGTAGAAGCAACTCGTGCGTCACGTTCTTGGGCTTTACCTGGTTCAGGTCTACCTTTTTTGATTGGCGAACGAGCATCACAGCTGCCAAGACCACATTGAGGTGGTATATCCATCTGTGAGATAATCAATTCGTGGAACTCTTTGATTAGTTTTTCTGCTCGTTTGTAGTCCCTAGGGAATGCTAAGCACCGATACTCATTTGTGATTCGTTGAATATCGGGGATTAGTTCAGGCTTGTAGAACAAGTCCCGAAATGCTTCGCGTATTTTTACGTTGATATGCCTACGACCAGCGATAAGAGGGTAGTTAGTGAACGCAGCTTCAGGGGTGGTCTGCAGCCAGATTAAGGCAGCAGATTGAAGATACGGACTAACACTGGGATATCTAGCACAGAGTAAAGACTCGATGCGTTGATCTTCCAGGATGTTAAAAGATGTATAGTAACCTTGCTCTATTACATACTTTAACAGCGTAGTTCCTTCGCGGGGCGTGTAGAAATGATGAGCCAGCTCGTGGTAGTTTAGACCAGAAACTTTAGTCAACATCTCAAGAGATATCTCGCCGATGTGCTTTTGATTGATGTAGATATTCTCACCATCAGACCAGGTTACTGCTGGGCCATCCTCTACAACATGGACGTTGATTGGATCACCTGTCAGAATTCGGTCAGCACCTTCGTATACTCGAGACAATGCAGACAACTGTAAAGCTCTCATCTGCATTGCCTCTTCGCGAGCAGCACCGTTTTTTGATATTGTAGTATCTTGATACGGCATGTCTTTTACCTATTCTAGTTCGTGTTCTTTGATTGCAGCCAAGCATCAACTTCTTCGCTGATACTCTCTACACCGTCTGTTGATTCACTTGGAGTAACTTCATTTAACTTGAAGTCTTCCTTGATGTTGAAATCATGAGTCATAAGAACTAGTGCAACCTTCTCTTGCTCTTCCTTATCGAAGTGTGCAACGAAGTTAGCAATAGCAAACTCATAATTAAACGGAATGATTTGCTCTAGCTCCATCAACATATTAGTTGAGATAGGAGTTTCGAACTCACCTTTAGCTGCTTCTGTACGTAACTGCTTAGCAATTACAAGAAGTGCCTTTGACTTGATTAGCTGTGCTTCTACATCGTCGTCATAATCCCAAGGGATTTGAACGCTAAAGCGGTTACGCATCGCAAAGTTGAGAGGCGTAGTACCGACATACTCAGGATTCATGGTGGCAAAGATAGTCAAGTCTGGGTGAGCTTGAATAGTCTCGCCGTGATGATCCAATAGAATCAAGCAACGTCGTCCGTCAAGGAGTGAATAGAGAATTGTGTAGATTTTTGGTGAGATGAAGTTCAACTCATCGAGAATAAGAACACCACCATTACGAACTACGTCAGTAATTGGGCCGTCAATCCACTCGAAGCCACCGCTACCATCCGGTACATATTTACCGATTAGTTGGCTTGGCTCGAGAGCGGCATTGCCGGACACAGCTGCAAGACGCAGTCTATTTTTAGCAGCCCACGCAACAATAGATGTTGTCTTACCAGGACCGGTAGGGCCGTAGATAAGAACTTCTCGCTTTGAGGCTCGTGCATAATCGAATACGTCAAAGTCAAGAACATTACCCGTTAGTTTGCGGTTAACATAGTTGTTTGCGTATTCAATTGGGGGAATACTTGCCAGGGCGATCTTGAGCTTGCCAGATGAATTAACCATCTCTTCACTCAAGTCTTCCTCGACAGCAGGCGCTGCCTCGGATGTTTGTGTTGGCTGTGTAATGAATGGCGTCTCGATAGAAGAACCATCTCTTTGGCGTCGTAAATCAGTGACATAGTCTTCCAATGTCGGATCACATACTGCAACTCTATCAATAAGAGTATTGATTCGTTGTTGCACTGAACCGAACTCTTCATCCTTTGGTGCCTTGTCATAAGCAGCCATTGCCTTGGTAGACAATACTGGAGACCAACCGTTTTCACGGATAGCCTCTTCGTCTGCTGAAGTGACGTGGATACCAACAGGCTGAACAGTTAGAAATTCATTAGGAGACATAGCTGTATACAGTTCGCTAACTGTTGTTTCGTCCCAGCGCTTGCCGGTAACTCCGTCAGTTAGTCTTGTGTATACGCGAACACTGCCATCATGCGGAACAACAAGTATTTGACGCTTGCTGTCATTCATGGATGGCTCATAGGTCTCTACGAACATCGCTATATTCATTTGCCTTTTCCCTTTCAGTTTATTACTGCACCCGATGTGCAGTTCACCGTTTTACCGGCTAGTGTGCTAGACAAGAATCGAACTTGTCAATAGCCTTTTAGCACTGAAAGGAGAAAGACCGGCGCCGATAGCAGACACGCCGGTCTTTCACCTACAATAAATTTACTGTCGAATTTAGATACTAGGGTCATGCAGAGGCATCACTCCACGCTATAGTCATTGGGTTTAGGAATAAAGTCTCACCGATATCAGACATGACCACTTTATTGCTAGCACCAGAGCTGCTATGACTCGATCCTAAGTATCGCCGTTTTCTAGAGACAGCCTAACTTACGGTAGGTTCCTCATCATCTAGGATGTACCCCGTTACAATATCTAGTCGTAACGGTTTTCGTCCATCCCATTCAGTTGGTATGGATTTACCACCCACCTGAACTTTTCCTGCGGTGCAATATGCACACGTTTGTTTTTCTCTGTGATTAATATAACGATTGACATTTTCTTCTGGAATAGTGCATATAACTCGTAGCATTATGCTTTTTCCATTGAATTGGGTTACTTCTTTATAGCCATCTATACCGTTGCAGGTGATTATATTAAAGCCTTGCCCACTACATGAGGTGCAGCGCCTAAACTTTATAGGTTTCTTTGGATCAAGTTGCCTGTGTATGTAATACTTTCGTTTTTTATAGTCTATGCCTATAAGATTTGCATAGTTTGCCATCGCTCTTCGGGTAGCAGGTCTTATTCTGTGATACCCATATAAAGACGGCAATATAACAACGCCGTTTGGTTTGTAAGTAACTAATTGAAACGAGGTTTGATGAGTAAAAGTAATTGCCATAGTTGTATCGTCAATTCTTCTAAGTACAAGCCCCCTGTCATATAAAGGACGATATAACTCAGGGTTTTTACCGCCGATTAAATAATCTACAGCTGAATCAAAGTCGTGACATTTACGGTCGCGGTTTTGCTCCAAGAGTTGATCTTTTGTAATCATGGTTCCTCCTTATCCTACTTTTGTCTTGCGCCTAATGGCTAACCTTTGTTCCTCCGTTAATCCTCCCCAGATACCATAATCTTGGTGGGTATCTAAAGCGAACTGTCTACAGGTCTCTATTACGGGACACGCATTGCAACAGGCTACAGCCAGACTGATACGCTTTTCTTTGTCTGGCCCCCTCTCTTGCTCTTCGTAGAAGAATATCTCTGTATTTTTTAAGTCATTACATAAGCCTTTTTCTTGCCACGCCCAGTTGTCATAAATAGGGGTTGGCATATGCTTACTAAATTGACTAGGAGTATATTTTTCTTTCTTTCTTGTCATATAACCTCCTTGGGCATGAGTAATGAGCAGTTTAGCCTTGTCATGCTCAGGACAGGAAGCAGATATACCCCGATGCTTACGGGACGTGTTTTACCTTAGGTCTCGTCAGACCAAAGACACTCCTCCTTCTAGAGTGCGCCGTGCGCTGTGTAGGACTTGAACCTACGACGACCGAATTATGAGTTCGGGGCTCTAACCAACTGAGCTAACAGCGCGGGCCAGCGAATGTTTGTGTTGGCCGGTGTTTTTACAGTGAATCTTTAAACTTCTCTACATCACTAACTATAGTAGCAACCTGCTCCTGCAGTAATTCAATATGCTCTGCAAGAGAAGCCATTACTATATTTAAATCCTTAAGCATTGCATCAATATCTATATCTTTTTTATCTTGGTCTTCGGGCATTATCGATCCTCTCGTGTTGAGAACAGGCCTGTATGTTCCCACTCTTGTTTAGGTTCAAAAGAGTTCTTCCATTTAAACTGACCATTCCTAGCCTGAAAATACCTACCAACAACTACGTTAGGGTTCCTAGGATAGTCCGCAAGCCATATCTGAGCTTTTAGTGGAAGTTTCCAGTATAGCCATACTGGAATTGCTTTGTGCAACCGTTCCTTCATTACGCCATCTCCTTTACTGTCTTATATGTTTCCCGATTTTCGGCAAACAAGGCGCCATACGCTTTATCTTTACTTAATCTTCGTAGTTCTATCATTAATGAACTAATAACAATTTCTATTGGTATTGGTTTTTCAGATATAATACGTACGTGATGATTATATTCGTGCATTAATTACTCCTTACTTAGATCGTTTTGATGTGCGCCACATGTGGGCATTTTCTGATTTAACACCTATTGCTGTAAGCCCCATTTCGACTAATACATCGTCAATATGAAACTTTAGTCTTTCTAGATCTTTAGCGTCAAGCCTGACTAGGCAAGAGGTGTCAAAGTCTTGAACAACAAGGAAGGCTGTGTTGTCTGTTTTGCACCCTAGTATGTATCCGGATTCTTTTCTTGTTAAATCGCTTGATATGGTGTATTGACCTTCTGCAAGCAACTTGTGTCTTTTAAAGGCATCCATTAATGGTGCATAACTGTCTTTAGTGCGGGATTTGTTTGTGTTGGAGTTGGCTAGTTCTATAGCTTCGTCCTCGTGTTTTTCTGTGTCAACAACTTTAGGCTTTGCTACACGTTTGGGGGTTGCTTTTTTAACCACGACGACTCCTCAATACTGTTACTACTGCTTTAGTGATTGCCAATATAATGATAGTCACTAAGAGAGTATCGATCGAGCCATCAGATAGGTCGAGATTGATTGTCATACCTTACCTTTCTACTGGATGGTTGTGGGAGGCAGAGAGTGTTTACCCAATACGCTGAGAGATGTAACGGATTTGCCCTCTGTACCGAGCAGGAATCATTGTCATGTTGGATCACGTGTAGACACCCTCTGCCCCAAGATAAGAATCAGAATAAGTCAGCACGTGTCAGATACAGCTCCTCTAGCTTTTATTGCACATTCCTTCGAGTTCTGTATCTCAAGCCTGTGTGGTCCGCATAGATTCCGCGGTACTAAGTATCTATACACCACTTGAGTCTTAGTTGATTCCTACCTTTACCTGTCGAGAGACAGATAGGGAGCGTACTTACGCTAAACGAATCAGTTATGTAATCGTGAAGACGCTTAAGGCTGCAGCATTGGGCATCATTCCAGAAGTCACACACATACTAAGCACATACGCTCTCTTACTCAGTATGCTCACTCTTCTTTACTAATGACTACACAGGCGTCCCGACAAGGACTCTGTCAGTGCCGGGTGTCGATGTTTAGCCGTAAGTACGCTTCCTACCTGTCCCTACTTATGTTCTTTCATATGATTTTGTAGGGTGAGATATGCAAAAGCAGAGCGAACTTCAATCTCTTTTTTGCATACCTCACACACTACAACGCGATTGCTTGGCATTAGTGCGTTCTTTCCGCAAACCTAGCGGCAGCATCATTTATATTGTCAAAATAGTCTCCCCATACACAGCCTCCTGTTGCGTGGTTATATGTCCATACAACAAAGGGGTGATAGGTAGATTCTGGGGCGTAACATAGAATTACGTCACAATCTGGGTTAGATGGTTTAAGGTTTAAAATGGTAGCGCCTTTAGATACACCACCATCGCCTTGTATTACTGTGCCAATCTTAATGGTCACAATAGTATTTTTATCTGTCATTTTGTAATCCATACTCCTTTTTGCTCGTCTAGGACTGATTCTTGTATCTCCCAGTCCGCTTCGTTCCACCGGATTTGATCATCCATTATTGGTGCGATTTTGTCTATGAACTGTTGCATAAACTCCTCGGCTTGCTTTTTGTTCTTTGCCTTGATTTCAACTATAGAAATTGAAAGGTCAGTAGAATAGAACTTTTGCTGTTTACCCACGGCATATCCCTTCTGGCTGGTTGTTTGTGTTGGGGAAGGATTACGGGCATTTACATATTCCCTTCTCGCACTCATAGTTCTTAACTGCTTCAGCAGCAGTAAATCCCTTGAGTAGTTCTTGCGCAACGAATAGGTCTTTCTCCAATTGCGCCATACTATTTAGTGTATTAGGTTTTTCTTGTATAGCCATTGTTGTCCTTACACTATGACTTACCTCTGGGTTGAGATAAGTAGGAGACACACTGAATTACGTACGGAATTATCGGGAGGCTCACTCTCCAGTGATCTCTTGCATCGTCAAGGTCTGCCTATAGTTGCGCATTCCATAGGCTCAACGAACAGCGTGAGAGGGCTAACATTTCCCACGGGGCGTCTCTTACCCCACGCTGGCCATCCAGATTGTTTCTTCATACCCTTAATCATTCCGATATAGCCTCCAGAATGATTCGTGTATCCTCAGTGACAATCGTGCTTCTCTCCAGTGTATCTCCTGCCTATCTCAAATCTTTTTCGGGGGAAATTTAGGGTGAGCAGTTTGTCTCCTCTTACTCAGGAGGCGTATCCCCTCCTATAGGGGCACGATTGCTTTATTTTACGGGGCGTAGATAGCCATTGGTTTTGCGGTAAGCGTAGATACGTTGTCTAATAGCGCGGGGATTTGGGTAATCTATTGCTGTTGCTATGTGCTGTATCATAATTCCGTCATCTACTAGGGATACTAATAGACTATCGAACTCATTAGCTTTGCTATCTCTTTTGCCGTGGTTACCTCTTGTTGTGCTGATATCAGGCATCAACTCTCTGAGCCTGTCGATATGCTGGCGATGTATGGTTTTCATCGGGCGTGTTTGTGTTGGTTACGACTCGTCGATACAGTCTGTAACATATCTATCGGTATAGATGACGATTTGTCCATCATTATCAATCTCTGTGCCACAATAGTCGGCAAGTTCAGAGATCATATAATCAATAGACATATAGCGGCGTGAGACATACCAGGTGATGCCCGCTGTGAGCATCATCAGGAGCAGAGTAAATCCGTTAAAGAACATATTAAATCACCACTGCCATCTCTTCTTTGATGAAAGCATAGGCATTAGCACAGGTATAGCAATACCTTTCGGTGGGGATACCTCCTAGTATAAATGCTGCGGTTCCGCTATGAACTAGGTCGGTGTTGTTACAGCCTTTGACCTGACACTTCATTATGAGCCTGCTTTCAGGCGAGGATTGTCAATACGGACTAGCTTGTGCTTGTTGCGTCGTTCGTTATACACAAGAGTCCAGATTTTCTTTTTCCAAGCCTTGCCATTGGGACGATTGGCTCCTGTTTGAACTTTGACAGGAGTTGAACTACCTTTTTTAGCCACGAACCCTCCTTAGATTAGGTTGGGCACCAAAGACTATCTTTACGCAAGAACTTTGCAACTTTGATGCCCGTTACTCCGCCGAGATGGGGAGTGAGAGATACACAGGCCAGACATACTTTACCGTTTAAGTTATACACACCTGTGTATCTTCCGCCACCCATATCGAAGCCAGCCCACGATATTTAAATTAAAAAGGCAATAAAAAAAGGGGAGACCGTAGTTACACAGTCTCCCCTTGATCTATGACTAAGAGATAACTAACTCCTCTTTGTCGAATACTTCTAGCAGGTCAGAGGCTAGTTCAATCTCCGCACCTATTGGAGATGTAGCCTTGAGATGCCGTAGGTAGGTAATCATCGTGTCGAACTTGGTCATCTTACCCACAGCACTAGTGATGATTCCGGCCTTTTTTTCGGGGGAGCATAAGCAATCCCCGTTATATATCTCTACCAGATGAATACTAGTAGGGATAGAGTCGTTTAGAGACGACATAATAACTCCCTTAGTTATTACCCTCAGATAGAGGGTGAGAGATACATAGGGAAGGTAAGACCTACACGCTACCGTGAGCCTCAGTCTGGTTGTCCTATGTATCCTTCACCAACTACCTGATAACAGGCAGCCGAACCCCTCCCAGACCTGGTGTTACAACTTGGGAGTGGTTTGCCTTCCCTGATAGTGGCTAAACAGCCATAACCAGACAGGGGTTTTATCCCCTGCCTGATTAGAGTGGTTTAGACTCCTGCCGTGAAAGAATTACTCAGAGAAAGAACCCTTGAGTAATAGATAGATAGGGAACAAGAGGTTCTTAGACTCTTGATCCATATCCGCGCCTAGAGACTTCTCCAACGCCGACTTGAAAGCAGGAGTTGTTGAAGCGAGTGATGCCGCCGCTGCTTCTTTAGCAGCCTTGAGAGCAGCAGCCTTCTCAGCAGCAGCCGAAGCCTTGGCAGACAAGATGTCTACCGCGTCTGGGTTGCCTACGAGAGGCTTGATGTCTGTCCAGTCTACCTTTGTGAAGGCAGCAGCAATCTCAGCGTCTACGCCTGTGGCAATAAGAGCGCCGAGATAGATTGGCCGTTGGTAACCATTGGTGAGGAACTTCTTATCAACAGACTCTGAGTCTGTCTTATCCCCACGATTAGCCATAGCATTGACGACCAACTGACGGGTTGAGGTAAGGATTTCATCGACGCTACCGCCGTTGATAATGAAGTCCGCAACATTGCGACGAACTTCTGGGGCAGCGAGGTTGGCATTACCAGCAACGAATACACCCTGCGACACTGTGTCGAGGGTCTGTGTCATTGTTTGTGTTGACATAACTACCTAACTAGGTCATACATACTCCACCGCTTTGGTGGGTAGAGGTATGCCTGTGCGTGGCTAGGAATCGAACGAGTAAGGGATACTCCGTAAAGTTTATTCTTTACACTAGAGGGTAATAGATACCCCGCCACCAGACACACGCTAAGGCAGGAAGAACGGCAAGAAGCCACATTGGTATTTATTTACCAGAAAATAAGTAAAAAAAATCCACACGAATAACACCCAAAAAATGGGCATAGTTATCCTGTGTGGTGTGGCGGGCTACATCATCACCGCCGTTCTGTAATGAATGGTATTGACCTCCGATAACGACCCCTATGGGTTAAATGAAATCTATGAACCTTATCGCCAGGTGAGACAGGAGGCCATGACCTATATTGGGCAGGCAGTGGCTAAAAATTTTCAAGGTCGGGGGAATATTTGGCAGTGGCCCGGTGTTATGATTGGTTAGTCCTGCCAATCGGGGGACAATTAACTTATATCGTCTAAGGAGATATATTATGCACGTTGCTACCTATACACCAACTTCTGCCAATGCCTGGGTTGATAACCTACATAGCCGGGGGGTTGGATACACCTATCAGTTCAATATGCTTCAAGAAATTCTAAAGAAAGCTAATTCTGAGAAGTATCCTCCATATAACATTAGAGCTATCACCAAGGATCATTACATTGTCGAGGTCGCTCTAGCTGGATTCAATAAAGATGCAATTACGGTTGAGGTCCAGGATCAAGTATTAAAAATCTCGGGGGAGGGTATCAATACAACTCTCTCACCTAGTGAATTTGACTAT
>Ga0209599_10000076_pt1 | contig 71313 bp, 117 predicted proteins | sample Shrwel_input2_FT_FD_187534 | JGI IMG/M metagenome (GOLD analysis project Ga0209599, IMG submission 187534) | Subsurface microbial communities from deep shales in Ohio, USA - Utica-3 well 1 S input2 FT (SPAdes) (version 2) ...
TGCGGCTTCGTTACATGCGTCTTGAACTGCGTCTGCGTTGAAAGTCTCTTTAGCGGCTACTGCGAACATAGTGTTTCCTTTAGTGCGTTGTTGATGTATGTATTATAACAAGGTTTTACCGGTCTGTCAACCTCTTTTGGTGTTGTATTTTCGCAACACTTTGCTGGCTTCGTCCATTGGGCTTAGGCCATCGTAGCATTGTTCGACCACAGCCATCTTCATCAGGTCTACGATGGTTTCTGCTTCGGTTCGCAGTGCCCGAGTAGGCAGGCTACGGATAAACCCTTTGACAGCTTCTGCGGACTGGCAGCTCCAGATCACATCTGCAAGGAACCTTTGGCGGGCGTTGAGCCCTTCGATTGTGAACTCAACTGACATTAGAACTCTCCCATGATGATCATTGCTAAACCCATAACGATGATGGGCATCATAACAATAGCTAGGTTGATGTAGGCCTGCATATTAAACTCCTGCGATGAAAGAAAGGGCAACCATGGTGTAGATAGCCATCAACTGCACCAGACCGAAGTAGAACATGAAGTAAACTACAGTAACCAATCCAATCAATTTCAGCATATCAGCTCCTTGTTGCGATGTATGTATTATAACAGGATTTGGTAACCCTGTCAACTGGCGGGTTAATAGCCGTAACCGTTGTCCTCGTCGTAGTGCTCCGACTCTTCGTACTCCTCATCGGTCATCATGTACTCGTCACTGTCTTCAAACAGCTCAGGATCTTTCAACATCTTGTTCACAGCCTTGACATCTACCTGACGGGCCAGGTCCTTCCACAGTTGGGCTTCCAACTTGGCCAGTTTCTCATCAATGTGGGCTTGGATGGTCTTCATCATAGCATGATCTTGATTGGTGCCTACATTAGGAGCACACTCTTCGATCATGTCAAAGGTCTCTTGAAAGCTCAGAGCCTTCTCACCAGAGTTCTTGTTGTAGGCTTTGCGGCTGGCACCCAGGAAGTTGATAGCATGTTGCAGTTCCATAGGGCGGATAAGATCGTGCCAATTATACATGTGAGCTCCTTTTGTGTTAGTGTGTATGTATTATAACAGCTTTTGGATAACCTGTCAACCACTAGGGTTAATAGTCTTTCCGGTCGCCGAACTTCTCGTTGTAGTTGTAGCCAGCACCGTAGTCAGCGATCTCTTGCAGTGACATCTCGTTGCTTTCGATGCGTGGGCCGCTATCACCGCCAACACCACCTTTGTGTGGAGTACGGATGCGACCGTAGTAGCTGTCAGCTGATCCACGATCAAATGGGCAACCGTGTGTGACAGTGTAGGTGCGACCGTTGTACTCTACTTTGAATGCTTCATCAATCATCTCTGCTCCTTAGTGTCTATGTATGTATTATAACGTCAATCGATCTGGACGTCAACCACTTTTCCGTCACGGAATACGAAGTAGAGATTCATGTTGCTGTAGTAGACCCAGATGCAGTCATTGCCTTCGGTCATTGTATAGTGTGTGACCTTGGGCCAGTGGCGGGTCATGTACTCTTCGACCAGGATGACCTCTAGTGGGTTCAGAGTGGGTTTGATTGTGATATTAGACATGCTTGAACCGATCCATGAACTGATTGTTGATGATGTCCATTTCTTCTTTGAACACATAGAAGTCTGTAGTAGGATCGTAGTACAGACCTTCCTTGACATCGTAGTACAGAACACGACCGGAGAAGTTGAACGGACCTTCGAGTCCTGGGCGTGGACCATACTTGTCACGCATCATGTCCACTGTTTCCATTACGCGATATCCCATACTGTGCTCCTTGTTGCTGTCTATGTATGTATTATAACAGCTTTTGGATAACCTGTCAACCTTTAGGGGTATTCAGATTGTTCAGTGCTTGGAGATGCTCTGCTTTACTCAGTTCCAGATCGTAGATCATCTTGCCCAGGAAGCCGATTAGGATGATGCTGAACCCGATGCCCAGGATCACCAATGGCACGGTATTCAGCAGGATACCTGTACCTGCACCAACGATCAGTGACAGACCAACCATCTTGGCCATGTTGCGGATTGCGATTTGTTTTGGAGTCATTTTGTTTCCTTTGTTTCAATGGGATATTATAGCACAGATTCAGCGGATGGACAACCGCTTGAACACTGCCATGATCTCAGGCTTGTTCATCATACGATCAAAAGCCTCCTGTGGGTTGTACCACTCGCCAGTCTTGCGGCACTTCACCATGCCTTCTACATTGTTGGCAAAGTGCCCTTCACGCACACGGGCTTCCTTTTGCTGGAACTTGGCGATGGTCTTTTTGCTGAGTTTCATGTGTGTTCCTTGTTGCGATGTATGTATTATAACACCGTTTGGATAACCCGTCAACCACTAGGGTTACCAAGCCAACTCCTTTGCTGGGTAGGTGATCTTACCATCGTACTCCCACTGGCTACGCTCGAAGTCTGTGAGGTAGTCGTTGGCTACGATCTCCCAACCGATGATGTGCTCGCGATAGAACTCGTTGTCCTGTTCAATCTGAGGACGCAGGGCCATCACAGTTTCAGTGACACGGTTGAAGTCTTTGAACTTCTTGACCACGTAGTCCGAACCGCCTTTGGGCTTCCAGTGGGGCTCATCAGCCGTGCCGTAGTTCTCGTACACTTGGGTGATAATCAGCAGTTTCGACATAGTGTGCTCCTTAGAGTTTAGTGATGATCCAGCACTTGATAGCGAAGATTGCCGCTACGATCAGTGTGGTTACGATAATTTCAGTGCCTGTCATTGTGTGCTCCTTGCTGTCTATGTATGTATTATAACAGCTTTTGGATACCCTGTCAACCACTAGGGTCTTTACACTCTGCCGCGGTAGTCAGCAATCATGTACCAATCAGGAACAGTTGTAGCAGTGTTCCTAGCGTTGAAAGTGCTGACATACTCACGGGCTTCTGCTTCGTTGTCAAAATACAACACTTCATCGACTTTGCTGCCCCAACCACGCTCGTACTCGATAAGGTCTACTCTGTAACCAACTGGGCGATCAATGCGGGCCATTTTGTCCTACCTTTCTTACTGGGTGAGTTTTAATTATAACAAGGTTTTACCAACTTGTCAACCGGAATACCAAAGTAGATTTAGGGTGAATACCAAAGTAGATTCTTGTGGGTCTACGTGCGTCCAGCAGAAAAGAATTGCTGTACGCGGTTCAAGACCTGAAAAATGTGTACTATAGTTTATCTAAACAGCAAACCAAAGTACACAAAAGGTGAGCCCTGCGATGCTTCACAGCAGGGCAGGGCTCGGGGGTTTGCCTGGGACACTACCCCCAGGACTTAGGAGCGACTCTCAGTTTTTAAGCAAGGCCGAGAGCAAGAGCCTTGTAACCTGCGGCAATCAACTTGCGGCTTGGTTGACCCATCACATACTCTGTGACTTCAACACCATTGCCTGCTTTGCGGTTGTTTGCATACACTGCGAAACCACTTTGACGAATGCGGCTGACTTCAGCTGTGACATTCTTGATACCGAAACGCTTTGCAGCCTGAGCAGGAGTTACTGCTTCGCCTGACTTCAATGCTGTGAATAGCTTACCGGTTTTGGTTTCTGGATTAATCGTTTTCATTTTAAGTTCCTTAATAGATACTGCTGTGCAGTTATTATCTATTATAGACGCTTCGTACTGGTAAATCAAGCACGAATTTTGCCAAACTCTCTGCCCACATAGTGTGCAATGAGTTCGCGTTGTATTTGGGTAATGAGATCACCGTGATCATCATTAACTACGAATCGAACTGGGCATCGTCCCCAAGCACCAGTCTTGTTGAAGTCTGCGAACCATTTGCGATGTTCTCTATCTTTAGCGTCGAATACTACCCAGGGACGCCCGTGCAGTTGTAAGCGGCTCATTTTGTGTTAGAAGTAGAATTAGGTTTAAACAAGAAGCTGAACAGGATAGAAAGACCCCAAGCCTGCAACCAAGTGACTTCGTTAACACCATCAATGGCACCCACGAAGCAACCGTTCCACAGCATGTAGACGGGCCAACTGAGCAAGAAGCTCAGGAACAAGAGACCTGCTACGCTGACCACGATAGCAAGGATCACAGTGATTAGTTTATCCATATTCAACTCCTAAGTGTAAAAAAATGCGGGATCCAGTTTTCTGACCGAGTACTAAGACCCCGCAGTAAATCAGAATGGTGCGTCTTCTGCCGCATCCAACACTGCTTGGACTTCAGCTTTAGACTTTGCAGTTGCAGGCACTTTAGCCTTGGCCTTGATAGACTCCAGCGTAGGCTTGACTGCCTTCTTTGCAGTAGCTTTGACTGCCTTGACCTTCTCAACCTTGCCAGTTGACTTAGGTGCCTTGGGCTCACGCTTGCCCTGCTCTGCTTCTAGTGCAGCTCGGACTTCTTTGTTACCGTTGTCGAAGTTGATGCTCAACAGGTAAGTGACCACGTCCTCTTTGGTCATTGGGTGCTTCAACTCCAAGATATCAATATCAGTGTGACCGTTCTTGATCAAGACCTTAGTGCGGAGGCTATCATTGCAATAGCGAACTTTGAACTTGCCGTCCAGTTTAGAAACACCAGCGTGGGTAAAAGATTTAGACATGTTAACTCCTTTGTGTATGTGTGTATGTCATCTGCGAACTGTTTCGCATTAATTAAATTATAACACTGATTGGACGGCAGTGTCAACCGTTTTTTGGTTTAGGCACCGTAGTAGGGACTATAGACTTCCTCCTGTGGCGTATCTGCCACACCCATTTCTGCCAGTTGCCCAAGCACCATCTCAATTGGGCACTCTAGCAGAGCGGCAATCATTTTGGCACTGTGCCCTTCAATGTACAGTTGCTCAATGTCATATGCCAAGTCACTCATTTTACTCATAGCCATTTCCTTTTTGCTTTTAAAGCCAGTCATTAATATACGCCTTCTTCGTTCATGCGTTCAATAAGGCCCTGGGCCTCGCCCATTGTGACCCACTCACCGTCTGTGCTATAGCAACGAACAAACCATGTAGCCACGCCGTTGACGTTGCGGAGGATGTAGTCGTACTCTTCTTGCTGGCATTCAGCAAAATACTCAGCGACCGTTGCGTACTTGGCAATATCGCAGCTCTCGCCGCGTTGTGTATAAGCAGTTTCTTTAGTGCCCTCAACAGTCTCGCTCAAGCTAGAGAAGCCGCCCAATGCCACCAATGCCTTTACTTTGAAAGGGTCCATGTAGTGTGTAGCAAGGATCTTGCCGTTGTTCTCCAAGTAGCCATCCCAGTGGCAATAAACTTGCTCTACTGTGCCGTCTGCGAACTCAAGTGCGATAGTGCTTCGTGTACCCATTTTCAGCTCCTAGTGTGTTTGTGTAAGTGTTAATTATAGCAAGGATTTGCCAAACTGTCAACCAAAGACCTTACTTTTTGGCGGGCTTCTGTTTAGCTTCCAGTGCGGCGATCTTGCCGCTGTAGGCTTTGCCAGCAGTGTGGATCAGGCCAGTCTTAGTGAAAGTAATAGTGCCGCCGGTGCTCGAAGCGATAGTCTTTTGCATTTCAGTTCCTTAGTGCGTTGTTGATGTATGTATTATAACAGGGTTTGGCTATCTTGTCAAGCCAATACCACTACACGGCGAACGGACTCTTTGTAGTCGCCGGTGTCTTCGTCGTAGCAGTCCTCGTCGTCAACGATCTTGTCCATGCGGTGGTAGTCGCTGAACTCCACAACACCTTCGTCAACACGGCTCACGCTAGGAGCGACTTCAGTACGCCAGTGATCGCCATAGTTGTATGCAAAATGAACTTCTGCTTCCTGATCCAGGCATTGCAGTTGCTCGATAAGTTGTGCTACATTCATTCTGTGCTCCTTGTTGCGATATATGTATTATAACATCAGTCTTTGAAAAACACAACCAATACCCGACCATTTCGCTCAAGTACTGCATAGCCTGTGTCGCTGTGATCAGTGTTGGGATTTGACAACACTTTTTTAGCAATGATCTTGACACTACGCTCGTTGACGCTGTCGCTTACGTCATAGCCCGGGCCGTCTTCTGCTGCCCCGTGTGCTGTGTAGCTGTATTTGCCTGCACAGCCGCACATACAAGTCCCAGCCTTGCCCGAGTAAACTTTAGTGATACCGCCAATATTGACTGACATACTGTGCTCCTTGTTGCGATGTATGTATTATAACAAAGATCTGTCCAAATGTCAAGTGATGTTGGCAGTAACCCTATCCGCTGTAGGGTTATATTTGAGAAACATTTTGGCACTGTCAGTCCCGCCCAGTACTCTGTGGACAATGCTGTAGCAGAACTCACTGCCGTTGGTCATGCCCAGGAACTGTGCCCCCACAATGTCGTAGTCTTTGATCTTGTTGTCGACCGCAATGGCCTTAATGTGCTCAAGCGGAATGTCAATCATGTAGCGAACATTTTTTGCTGTGATCATTCTGCCTCCACCTTTGTTAGCATATCTCGTATGTCGTCTGCCGCGTATTCAATAGCACAGTGAGTCTCGTAGCACTCGTCGCTGGCACCCATTGCCGCTTGCATCATAGCGTCTGCATCGTCTAGCAATGCGATAGCCATTTTAAGGCGATCAATTTTTTCCTGCTTTGTTAGCATTACACGGCCTCCAATACTGTGTTAAACTTAGCTTCCCACAGTGCAATAAACTCGTCTTCTACATCTAGCGACACATAGTTGTCCCCTTGCATACCCTGCTCGCTATAGCTAACAGCACACAAGCCCTGCTCAACTAAAAATGCATTAAGCTCGTGTAAAAACTCACTGTCTGTGTAAATGAGACCGTCTTTGTTTACATCCCAATCTGCTGTGTTAAAATACACGCACAGCTCGCCAAAGTCCTTGTCGTCTGCGACATAGCCCATTTGCATATCAACGATCTCTACTGCTTTTGCAGTACGCGACCAGTAGCCGTCGCCTGCTGTGTTAAAAATGACTGCTTGCATAGTGTGCTCCTGTTTAGTGTAAGTGTATTATAACGCAAAAGACGTACAGCGTCAACCAAAGACCCTACAGGTCCTCGGGATATACAACATCGTCGAGCTCGCAGGCAAGTGCGTTAAAAGCATTTTGTATGCGATCGTGCTCGTCGAGACCTACGATCTCTAGCATGTCTTGCAACTGTAGCATGAGACTGTCGATTTGTTTTTTAGCTTGTTTAGCTTGCATGTCAGCTCCTTTTTAGTGTATGTGCGTATTATAACACTAAAAAGAAACCCTGTCAACCGAAGGGTTATTCGTTAGTAGCCGACAGTCCATCGTCTAGATCGATGTCGAGATTCTCTTCTTCCCACTCTGCCATAGACTCTGAGATGCAGAACATCTCGTCCAACTCTTTAGGGAAGCACTCTGCAACCTCAGCCGCTGACATATCACTGTATTCGTAGTAGGAATCGATACCGTCTTCCCAAATGCCAGCAAAGCACATACCGGGCTCATAGTAGTAGAGCTTGACTGTAAAGCCCAGCTCAGTCAATCGCTCCATTGCTGTGATAGGAGGAGCCCAGGCACTGTCAAAGCCCGCGATCATCTTGCCGTCTTCTGTGATAGTAGGAGTACCGTAGTCATCTCCGCCCACATCCCACTTGGTGCCCCAATTGGCTACACAGAAGTCATACCAAGAACTGTATCCATACTTCTCCACCAGTAGGGCATTGGTTTCAAAGTTAGCAGTGGCCTCGCTGAGCTCTTTGGGCACTGGAATGAATTCGTGTAGGAACTCTCCGCGAATCATAGCGGCTTTGGCACGCTCGATCATTGCTGGGTCTTCGTGCTGGAGCTCCAGCGTATTGTTACACCAATTAGGCATTTTCCATCTCCTTGCGTTGAGCCACTTCGGCAATCAGTTCTGCGTCAGTGAAATTGTGATAACCTTTGAAGCCGTGCCCTAAGTAACTGTCTAACAGTTCAGGACCATTGGCACATTCCATGATGTAGCGGAAGTCGCTGTCAATCAGGAAGTCAACCATTTCTTCTCTATCCATATCAGCTCCTTGTTGCGATGTATGTATTATGACAGGGAACAGTGTCCCTGTCAACCGCTTAGATAGCCTCGTCGTATTCGTAGAACTTGACCTTAGGGTCCAACGCCTTCAGTTGGATGGCGGCAGTCATCAACTCCTTGTAGCGGCGGTTGACTTCTGCACGGGGCAGTTCGCCATCGCAAGTAAGGTTCTCTGGGCTTAGAGCCGCATCAATCATATCTGCGACACGCTGACGACCTTTGGCAGTTTGAATCTCATACTGCTCGCCTTTGAAGAATGAATTCCAGTGATTCTTCTGCTCAATGAACTTTGCTAGTGCTTTCATACAGTGCTCCTTAGTGTGTAAGTGTGTATTATAGCAGGAAAACAGGGGATTGTCAACTACCCGTCGATCCGTCTTCGACGTTCGGTGTGTCAAACATTACGCCCTAGTGCCCCGTCAGCAACTCGTGTAAACTTTCGTTTACAACTGCCTTCATGCCCCACAGCAACCTGTCCCCGTCGGAACCTTTCGCTTGCTGTGGGCCCTAACGGACTAGGTAACCCTGTTTATTTCTTGCTATGTGTCTATTATAATAGGTTTTACCACTCTTGTCAACCAAGTGCTTTGTATAACCCTATGAGCGTTATGGTTACTCCTGTAACGTTAACAATGGTCTGTTGTTTATTTGCCACACGCAAACTCCACACCAAGAACAGTGCTCCGCCCATGCATCCGGCAATTAATTGTACAGTGTGCAGTTCTTTAAAGAAACTCATCGTGGTGTACATGACCATGAAGCAGGCAGTCCCTGCCCACTGTAGTACTTCATTCAACTTCATACTTCAACACCCTCACGCTCAATAGCTTCGTTCAACTCTGCGAACTTTCTGTATACACGATAGACCTCTGCTTTGGCTTCTGCCATTGCTTCAAAGATCATGTCCTCTGCCGTACCGTCTTTGAGGCACTCCCGTGCATCTTCGTACAGGCAACCACCAAGGTAGGCACTGCCCAACTCAACACCTTCTGCCAGTACACGTACACGCAGCATGAACCAATCGTATGTGTAGTCGTTGATCTTCTGCAGAATCTCTGCAATGTCTGACTCTTCGAACTGGCCACGTGGGTCCAAGTCCTCATATGTCTTGTCCACAATGATCTCGTAGCCTTCACGCTCGTATGTTGCCAGGGTATCGTAGTCTCTTTGCATGTTCAGTCCTTATCGTGTTGCAGGTTTAACAATGATGTCGCAGGGGTAGCCATCGTGTTCGATCAGCCCTTTGCGTACATACCACAGCTCACAATTGCTGTCATAGAATACAGTGTCAATGACTTTGCCGTTGCGTATAACATCCCATGCTTTCATATCAGCTCCTTGTTAGTGTAAGTGTATTATAACACTGAACAGCCTCAGTGTCAACCCCTGCGAAGTGCCCGGGCGAGTTGCGGGGCCTAGTGGCAGGGATTGGCACTTCAGCAATCTGGGTCAAAGTCAGCCCACTCAGTGGCTTCGTCTACATCGTATTCGTCTTCATTATCGTCCTCACCGATCAACAGATCGTTTGCAAGGCACATGTCTTTGACATCGTCCTCGCTCATGTAGGCCAATGCCATCTCAGCCACTGCCTCTGCAGAGATCAAACCCTCGTCCATCATTGCGATCAGCTTTGAAGTGTATTCACGCATATCAGCTCCTTGTTAACATGTATGTATTATAACACGGTTTTACCACAATGTCAACCAAAGACCCTTTCGGGTCTAGGGTTAAGCCGTTTCCAGCATGTTAGCAGGCACTCTCCACAAGCCCTGACCAGTGCGGACTGTGACATACTTAATAGCAATCTTGTCCACAGTGCCCTGATAGGTCATGCCGTTCTTAGTACTAGTGAACTTCACAGCGGCACCCAGGCGAAGCGATCGTTTGGTTTGATCAGTAAGGCGTGCCCGGGCAAACTTCACAGCATCAATGATTGAGCTGAGTTGTTCGTTAGTGAACTGGCCTGCGAGGATCTCTGCGTTAACAGTTTGAATAGACATCGTTGCTCCTTAGTGTGTAAGCCTTAATTATAGCTGGTTTTACCAACCTTGTCAACCAATGACCCTACTCATCATAGGGTTACTGCGAACCACCTTACGCCAATCCCACAGTGCTTGAACATAGGCACGGCGGCTCTGTGTAAACTTGGGATCTCGCTTTGCGGCCCAAATGACAAAGTTCATTCGTTCTACATTAGTCATCACATGCTCCAATAGAGTTCGCTTGAAGGATCGCAACTGCGGGGAGTGTCATACGGGATCACAACATCAGCCCCAGTCATCAAGTTCTTGACCGTCTTCATCGCAGGGAACCACTCGAAGCGGAAGCCGTCTTCTGGCCTGTACAAGTCAAACATGTCTGCCACAGTTCGACGCATACCGTTGTCGTCAGTTGCTGTCCAAACTGTAGTTGAGTATAGTCGTTCGCCAGTCTTACGACGACGATCTGCTTTATAGATATACAGTGTGTAATCTTGTTTCATATCAATCTCCTCTAATGTCGCTGTTCAAAGCGGGTTGCAGTTCGCGTCGTATACGCACTTCTTCTTTGTGTGCAGGGGCCTTGCCGCGTACAACTGCCAGCACACGAACAACGATCTCGCCCTTGTCGTTGAGTTCACGAAGTGCTTCGCACAAGAGCCAGTCCTTGCCTTCTGTCTTAGCACGATAGAAGTGCTTTGCGGCACGTGTCTTTGCGGACTTCAATGCAGTGCTCTCTGTCTTTGCAGTGACGCCAACGTAGGTCAAGCCGTTAACGTTAAGCTCATAGATCACATGATTGCGATCTGCTCTCTTTTTGCGATGTGTAAGTGTCTGTGTCATGTATGTATTATAACAAGGTTTTACCACTCTGTCAACCAAAGACCCTACAGTGCATAGGGCCTTTGATTATATAATATTAATCTTCTATATAATAATCGTATGCACTAGCTAATGCATTAAATGCATCCTGTATGTCGACATTATCCTCATAATCCTCCATGATAATGTCTTGCATTTGCAACATTAAACTAGTAAGTTTCTCTTTAGTAGTTTCTGACATAATAGCTCCTTATTAATTAAACAAACTCTACATAATCTGTACGCATAGTCTTTTTAGCTTGTGCTATAATGCGTTCTTTATCTGCTTGCAGTGTCTCGTAACTAATATCTCCGCTAACATAAGCACATTGTTTTTGTGTAGGGAATATGTGTACAATATCCCCATTATCTTTTTCTTTAATATGCACATTAAAAGCAAAGATAATCTTGTAAGTTTCTTTGTCTTTATAATAGATAATTTTAGCTTTTGCAGTGTTTGCAGTATAAACAGCTTTAGACATAGAGCTCCTTGTTAACATGTGTGTATTATAGCAAGGTTTTACCACTTTGTCAATAACTTTCTTTTTGTAGGGTCTTTCGTTGCGTATCAGCCACACAAGAGAAAGCCCTGGGCCAAATACCTCCCAGGGCCTCCTCAGTACATGCTGGGGCAGGTCTCCCCACATGTCCCCATCCAGTTATTCCTGGGATTTCTCCCGAGCCCTAACACGCTTACTGCACGGTTCTGGATTCTCAGCAGTTGCGGCAGTCTACGACCTAGACCTCACCGTACCTACACAGTGCTCCCAGCCAGTAAGAACCTGCACCAGTTAATACGATTACCCTGCTGTTCTAGGGTTTAAATTGGTGGGCCGTCTGTGAGTCGAACACAGCACCAACGGATTATGAGTCCGCTGCTCTAACCAACATGAGCTAACGGCCCTGTCTATATGTAATTATACAGTCACTTGCCTAAACTTGCAACCGGAAAGTACTGCCAGTCTGATAACAGCACGGGAGTTAGATCCATCTTTGAGCGGCGGATGAACCACTTGTCACGATGCAGATCCAGGCCGTCCACTAGGTTAGCAAAGCAGCTATCAATTAGATACAGCGACTCTGCACCTTCTATGACCTTTAGCCAGTCTACAGCATTATCAGTGAGCCCTTCTTGTATGTGTACTACTTGATAGCCCTGCTGTTCAGCATCTGACCAGTCTAGGTTCAAACTCTTGTCTGATCCTGCTGTGTGTACAACTATATACTTTGGGTTCTGGACTACTCTGTTATACAGTGATTCTTCTACAACGGGGTCACGTGTAATGCACTCAGCCAGCCTCTGTTTATGCTTGAAAGGCACCCCCGCCACTGCATACTTGTATTGATCAAACTTCAGTATGGGGAATAGGTCCGGATCTGATAGTTCGGGCATGTTGCTGAGGAACTGATACAAGCATACGATCTCATCGCACTCTCGGTACTTGAGATTGTTCATAGCATGGAAGTAAAAGAAGCTTCCATCCCGTGTTGTCTTAAGTGGGATCCAAGTTACCCAGGGAGCACACTGAGTCATTGTTGGGATAAACTCTTCACAGATGGGCCAGAGTACCTCATCATAACCATTTTCCTTATAGTGTAAGGCAATGGGTAACGCGATGAATAGGTCTCCCAATCCTCGGCTCTGTATAATACCAATTCGTTTAGTCATTAGTTCAATCTATTACAACGGGGTCTTACTGTATATACACAGTGTTGATTACTTGCTGGTGTTACGCATGATCTGCTCTAGTACACGATCACGATCACGCTGCTTATATGCATGTGACTTATAGAAGAACACTGCAAAGAAGCCTATGAAGAAGCTCTTAAGTATCTGGCCCATTGTGTTATCCTTTCAAATCTACTTAGTGTATATAGTATATTATACAACGGGGTCTTGGTTTTGTCAAGAGAATAGTGGTGCAACTGTGGGCATACCGTGGCAGAACCGCAACAGATCGGTGGCAGATCGGTGGTGAAATGGTGAAGAAATGGTCTGCTTTTGATGCCTTTTTGGTGATTTTCAGGCGGAAAACTATGGTTTTTCCACGGTGATTTAAGCTAGAATTTTTTAGAATGGTGTTGGGGATGAGAGGTATAGCTAGAATGGTGCCAACCCATATTTCATCATATTCTTACTGTAGTCCACCTTGCCCCACCTTAGCCACTGCCATCCACTACTCTCTAATAGAACCCCCACAGTTCTTCCATCGGCCTTTACAACGGGGTCTAGTGTGTATATACTATAGTTGTTATATAGAGTATTCAAGTAGTTGCCAGTGACTAGATCAGTGTCTTATACACAGTCAGTTATACACTTAATTTACTTAAATATCTGTATATATGAACAAAGCACAGTTTCAAAAAGAGTTGTTAGCTTATACGCATAGTCTTTTAATACAGAGTCAATATGCGGATGCTGAACGCTCACAACAGTTATGCTATCAAATGGGCGTTCTTTTGAGTATGTTAACTGACCTAGCTGATGCTGACTCATACAACTATAAACGGATCTTATACACAGTGTATCCGGAACTTAGACCTCCTGCCAAGCGAGGTTGATAACTATGAGTTCTTATTGAGAGAACTATATATGAATTTTGTTTTTGATGTTGACGGTACACTGACACCTAGTAGAGCACAGATGGATCCTGAGTTTAAGCAGTGGTTTAAGAATTGGATTAGACACCGGCCCGTGTATCTGGTCACTGGATCTGATTACGCTAAAACACTGGAACAGGTTGGTCGTGATCTTTGTGAATCAGTAACGGGTGTATATAACTGTGCTGCCAATCAACTGCATCGAAGTGGTGTTCAAGAGTATTCACAAGAGTTTACCTTATTACCCGAACAGAGAGGGTTCTTAGAAGGCCTATTGGCTGGATCACAATGGCCCATACGCACTGGCAATCACATAGAAGATCGAGGTGCTTTGGTTAACTTCAGCACAGTGGGTCGTGGTGCTGATTCGGCACAAAGGGCATTGTATTCAGCTTGGGATCGTTCTGTACAAGAACGCAGACGTTTAGCAGTGTTAATTGAAACTCGTTATCCCGAACTGAGTGCTACAGTAGCGGGTGAAACGGGCATTGACATATACCCACAGGGCCGGGACAAGAGCCAGATCTGTACAGATATTCGGGGCATTGTGTTCTTCGGGGATCAGACACAACCGGGTGGTAATGACTACACTATCAGTCAGCAGGCCCAAACAGTTCACACTGTCTCTTCGTGGTCTGATACTTGGGATATACTTCGAACCCAATATGCCTAAAGCAGAGTGTGTGATCTTATGGAGTGATCAAAGCTGGACAGATCAGTCTAATGAGATCAGCAGATCGCTGAATGCGGGCTATCAAAAGAGCCTGGGTCCCTATTTGATCAGCAGTGCATTAAGGGATCAGGGCTATGCTACTCAAGTGGTTAATATCAGCTACATGACCTGGGATCAGCTGTGGGCACAGGTAGAACCCCTATTGGATCGAGATACACTGTGGGTAGGAGTCAGCACTACATTTGCCGTTAGAGGCCTGTTTGGGCTGATGACCCTGAAATCGGATTGGCGACAGATCATGCAGTTCATGGCCCGTGTACGCACAGTGAGTCCCCGGTGTCAGTTTGCCGCTGGTGGCTACTTCTCGGGAGTATGGACTAAATTGGGCTGGTGGGTGTTTAAAAATCACAGTGACGAAAGCATACTAGCGTGGACAGATCATTTGGCCGGCAAGAACCCCTTATGGACCCATACCAATCGCATCATAGAGGGCAATCATAACGAGTTGTTTAAGACTCGTGTACACACATGGCACGATGTAAGTCGGGGTGAAGCCCTGCCCTTGGAGATCAGCAGGGGATGCAGATTCAAGTGTGCGTTCTGTAGGTTTAGCCTAAATGGCCGGGCCAAGAACGATTATCTACGTGACCCCCAGTGTATTAGGCGAGAGCTGGAGTCAAACTACGCACAATGGGGTACCACACGCTATACCCTAGCAGATGACACTTTTAACGAAAGCACAGAAAAGCTGGAAGCCATATGGCTAGCAGTAAAAGACCTTGAGTTCAGGGTCAGCTTCTCTGCATACATACGTGCTGACCTATTGGAAAGCCACCCTGAGCAGATTAGCTTGTTACGTGATCTGGGCATTGAGAACGCTATGTTTGGCATAGAGAGCTTGAACCCCCGCAACGGGCCCATAATTGGCAAAGCCCGTGACCCCCAGCGTACCATAGACTTTATTGCAGAGCTGAGAACCCAACACTGGCCCGGCGTGGGTCTGCACTCGGGATTCATATTGGGACTGCCCTGGGATCGACCTGAGTCCTCGGGTGCTGAGCTAGCAGAATGGGCTGTGAGTGAACAATGCCCCCTGCACAGTGTCAGCATAGAATCACTGAACATCATACGTCCCGCATGGCGTAAGTTCTGGAGCGAAAACAACACCCTGAGCCTGTTTGATGCCGATGCCGAGAAGTATGGGTATCTGTGGCTAGACCCCCGTGAGCAAGAGTGGACTAACAGTAATACGGGTATGAGTTTAACACAGGCCTATTTGGACAGCTACCGTGCTATGGAGAAGATCTACCATCATGCTGATCAGCATAGGGTAGCGGGTTTTGCATTTAACCGATTCATTAATTTGGGCATACCCGAGTCAGTGTTGACTACCCAGACCATCAAGCAGATCAGCCAGCAGTGGGATTTACCCGAACTGACTCGGCAGCGTCATTGGCTTTGCTCTAGCTCTTGAATAGCCACTTGCAGTTGAAATATGTTGGCCAACAGTTCTGCACTGGGCTCTTGATTGTATGCTAATTGCAGTTCGGCTAGATTAGTCTGTAACATCAGTAAATGAGTTTGATTTTTTGTGTCCATGCAGATATTTATTTGGTAAATACGCAGGGAGATAATAATGGCAGGATTCTTTTCAGGTACAGGTAACACCAGTGAGTTAGGCAGAGTAGCTCGTGCTCTGTATGGCTACGGCTTGGGCACACAGGTAGGCTTGTACTCGCCCTGCTGGACTTACTACGGGGGCGGGGCCAGTAACGTGCAACTCAGTGCGTCATTCGCTGGACGCTATTATCCCGGTTCTTACTAATCAAGAACTTATCTAACAGTTAACTTGGGCGTTAAATACACCAAAGGAGACTCTATCCATGGATATGACAATTGTGACTCGACTATTATCGGGTCAATGCACTAAACAAACTCGCTGGGAATTCGTTAATTTTGTTCTAGAAGAACACGGTGAATTTAAAGGTCGTGCTGCCCAGGCAGTATTAGCACGCCGCAGACAAATACAAGACCTATTAGAACACACTGCCCAAGCAAGCCTACGTACTGATCTAGTCAATGAAGCTGTTCAGCTAGATGAATGGTTGGATCGGCACACTGAACAAGAGCTTGCAGACATGCTGGCCACTATTGAAGATCAGGAAGCTGACTATTGGGCAGAGCGTCTAGGGCGTGAAGCTGCTGTGGATCTAATGAGCCAGGGCAAAGTCAGCAAAGAAGTTATGAGCCGTGCAGTATTACTCAGCGAAGAAGGCTATCGAAAATTTGCTGAAACTTGCGGCAGTATCAGCTACGTGATCAGCACTACTTCTAAAGAAGTAGAGATGTCTCAGGGCTATGCCACAATGCCAGAGGGTATGCCAAGATGAGCTTACTTAAGAAAGCACTCAAGACTCAGTCCCATACACCTGCGGCTGACACAGAACAAACCGCCGCACCTGCGGAAAAACGTGAGTCAAAACCTGTATCAGATAAAGAAATTCGTCTAGCAGTATGTGTACCCTGCAGAGAAATGATACATTCAGTGTTCAGCCACAACCTACATAGTCTATTGAACTATAATTGGAACAAGGGCATTGATACCAAAGTGTTTTACAATATGGGCACCCTGTTGCAAAATCAACGCGAAAGCCTAGTCAGTGCTGCTCGTAGTTGGGCAGCTACTCATATCTTATGGTTAGACTCAGATATGAGCTTTCCGTTCTATACAGCCTACAAACTGTTAGATCACGATCAGCCTATTGTGGCGGGCAACTATGTTACTCGTCAGATGCCCTACAAAACTGTGGCCTATACTGAAATTGGGGGAAACTGGGATCAGTTCCTCAAACACAACAAAGACACCGCTATCAGCAAAGATCTATTAGAAGTAGAAGCAATGGGCATGGGCTGTATGCTGACTGATATCACAGTGTTTGACAAATTGCAGCATCCTTACTTTCCTGTAACTTGGAGCCCGGAGTCACAAGATTATCTAGGTGAAGACATTAATTTCTGTACTGCTGCTCGTGCAGCTGGTTATAAAATTCAAGTAGATGATATATTAAGTCGCCAGCTAACACATATTGGTGCATTTGCGTTTGGACACGATCTAGTACAAAATTAAATTATAAATAACAAGTTACATTTAATTTAGGAATTTATCTATGGCCGGCTCAGGAGTCTTTCCAAAAACAGCTTCACTTGATATTATATATCAAGGCGACTATAACACTATTCAATCTACCATCAACGGAGTATTGAGTACTTATTATGGGCAGACTCCTCTCAGCAGTCAAATATCGGCTAATCCTGTGATCGCAGCACCTGCGTGGGATAATCTACGTTTAGATATCAACAAGTGCTACAAACATATCACTAATACAGATAGTACCATTCTTGATGTTGATCCTCAAGACATTATCCTAGCAGGTGATGCCAACGCTTATAAGGTCGCTGCTGACTATTGTGAAACAAACAAGGCCACTGTGGCTGCTGGGCAATTAACTTCCAATGTTAACTCAAATTCTAGTAGTGCAACTTGGAACGGAATTCGTATCTTCAAGACAACTTATAGTTGGACTGGTGCAGACGCAGCTAATTATTGGTTCAATTTGGGTGGCAGTTTTGTAGTGGCCATAGATGGATCAAATGGTCTTGGCACTGCAAAAGATAACATGTGGCTGACTATTATAAACTCAATGCCCGATCAGACTTACAGTAATACCCAGTGGGATGCAGGTGCAAGCATTGATCTTATTTCTTATGGCACTATCGGATCAGTCTACTCCGAAAACTATGCCAGGATTGAGATTCAAAAAATCAGTGCTACGCAATTAGATGTAACTGTCACACTCAATGACGCGGATACGGGTGACCAACAAAATGCTAGTCCAACTCCGGGTCTTCCGGTTGATGAAAACGTCGATGTTGACGTGTCTGCTAGCGTCACTAGATACAGCAGCTTTGACAGCATTGTTGCACCAGCAGTTACAGTAACTCCTGTTTCTAACTTCTAATTCAAGATTAGTTCCCAACAGCTAATTTTTAAGATAATTAGCTGTATGGAAACACTTGATCAACAATTAGAAGCGGCACTGAGTTTTGCCCAATATCAAACAACTCTTAATCAACAACGTCGGCTGCTAAAAGAACAGTTCGAAACAGACACTGTAGTGGCCTATAATGGTGGACTGTTTAAAGTAACACAAGAATGGCTAGCTAGCATTGACAAAGAATCAAATTGGATACTAGATATGAATCGTAATCCAGTTATGATTGCCAACCCTAATGAGCTTTATGAACTGGCTCGAACTGCTTATCAAACAGCACTAGCCGAATATGGCGATGCATATCAGCAACTTCGTCGCCAGCGTAGTGTTAAATCCTTAACTGATCTATGAGCAAGGGTGTATTACTTTTTGCACACAATAACGAGCAAGTGGACTACGGGCTCATGGCCTATTGGTGTGCTACTAGGGTAACTAAACATTTAGGAGTCGGTGTAACATTAGTTACAGACTCGGCCACTGTTGGCGGACTTGATACTAATGTTGTAGGATGGCGTAGTGCTTTTGAATATGTTATCATTCAAGAAAGCCATGCTACACAGACCAAGCGGTATGGTAGTGTTACTAATCAATTAACATTCCATAACTTAGATCGCATAGATGCTTACTCACTTACTCCTTACGATGAAACAATAGTAATGGATACTGATATTGTGATTCAAACCTCCGCATTGTCTAAATTGTGGGGATCTGAGAATGACTTTGTGGTATGTGATTGCAGTACTGACCTGTACGGACAAACAACAGATGAATTTAAATGGGTAAGTGATCGAAGTATTAAATTCTACTGGGCTACTATATTCTACTTTAAGCGGACTGAATCTGCTGAATTGTTTTTTGATGTTTGCAAATGGTGTAAGGTAAACTATAGATGGCTCAGTCATGTATACGAACTTCCAGCCGGCCCTATACGGAATGACTTCATTTGGAGCATAGCCTTACATACATTAAATCATTCAGCACCTACAATACCGCACAACCTACTACACAGTAATTTTGAAGATAGATTATTAGATATGTCGGATACCGCTGTTAAATTTTTAACACCTACAGGACTATGCAAGGTTAACGCAGATGTACATGTGTTTAACAAATTTGATTTATTAGAACAAATCAACAAGGAGTTAGTATGACTAAAGGTTATCTAGTTATGGCCCAAGGCGAACAGTATGCTAGACAAGCAGAAGCATTAGCGAAGAGTATATCGTCTACACAGTCTTGCATTAGTCGTCTAAGTGTTATTACTGATCAAGAAGTTGATCATAGTTTATTTGATCAAGTAATCGCATTGCCTGTTGACCTTGCACCTGATGCTAAATGGAAAATTGAAAACCGTGTTCAGTTTTATGATCTAACTCCGTATGATGAAACAGTCATATTAGACAGTGATATGCTATTCTTATCGGACGTTAGTCATTGGTGGACACATTTAGACAAGTACGAATTATTATTAACTGACAAGGTAAAAACATATAGGGGAGAATGGGTGGGTGCAAATAATCCTTATCGATTTGCTTTTACAATTCACAAGCTGCCTAATGTATATTCTGCATTCACTTACTTTAAAAAGACCCAGTTGACTGCTGAGTTCTTTACATTAATAAAACAGATTGTACTAAATTGGGATACATGGATTTATAGATACACTCCAGATTATATACAAAAGTCTCCTTCTATTGATCTTGCAATGGCTATTGCAGTTGACATCATGGGAATAAATGAAGAAGTTATTAGCAAAGAACAATTTCCTACATTTACCCACATGAAAGGAAAAATACAAGGATGGAGAAGTGGAGTCGACGATTGGACTGCTGTCGTCGATACTTACTATTCAGAAGACGGATTACGATTAAACTCTCACCTCCAGACTGGAATACTACATTATGTTAAGAAAGATTTTGTATGATTGTATATTATGATCCAGAGAATGGAAATCTATTAGGAATGTCTTATAAGATTGATCCTGCAAAAACACAACACCATTTTGAAACGTTTGATCCTATTGCAGAAAAGATATTTCTAGGACAAGAAAAAATAACAAGATATTATGCAGTTGTTAAATCGGGACCTTCTCGGCAAGGTTTTTTAAAATTAAAACACTCTAACAATTCTAATATCAATAATAATAAAAATAGAATTGTTAAAATTAAACAAAATTTAGATTCTGCTGAACTAACTGTTGCTCAAGATACTGTGACAAAAACAGTAACGCTGAGTATCCTACCATCTACTCTGGCATGGTGGGAATTAGACCAGTTTTACTCTAAGAAAAAATGTATAATAGTTGCATGTGCGTTGAATAATCCGTTTGTGCCTTATTGGTCTAAATCTTTTAGCTATACAGACTTTGAGACTGATATTGTTATTCCGTATACGGGCTCTGATAACATAACTTTTTATACCACTAGACTATTTGATTCATATAAACATGAAGTTAAACCTATCTGAAATAGACTGCATCTTTCTAAGCTACGATGAACCAAATGCTGATAAGAACTGGGCAGACTTATTAAACAAAGCACCTTGGGCTAAACGTGTTCACGGAGTTAAAGGCAGCGATGCTGCTCACAAAGCCTGTGCCGCATTAAGCGAAACAGATCAGTTTATTACGGTAGATGCAGACAACATTGTTGATGCAGAATTCTTTAACATATCAATTGATACAGATAAGTTACCTAAAAAAGAGCAGACACAATTAAGTTGGGCAGGCCGTAATACTATCAATGGATTAGTCTATGGCAATGGTGGATTGAAATGCTGGACTAAGGACTTCGTGTTGAATATGCGAACACACGAAGATGCAGACACAGGCACTAACCAAGTAGACTTCTGCTGGCAAGACAATTATGTGCAAATGGCTGACTGCTATTCTACTGTGCATAATAATGCCAGCTCATTACAAGCATGGCGTGCAGGTTTCCGTGAAGGAGTTAAGATGACACTTAATCGAGGACTACGACAAGAGCTGTTACATCCAAAACGTCAACTAGGAGATAGAAACTATCGTAGATTGATAATGTGGTGTTCGGTAGGACAAGATGTAGCAAACGGAATTTGGGCTATTCACGGTGCAAGACTAGGCTGCTATATGACCAATTGCACTGATTGGGACTATATACAGGTTAGAGATTTTGAATACCTAACAGAATACTTTAATAATAATGTTGCTAATTTGTCTGAGGAGATGTTACAATCTAGTAGTGTCACTCTCGGCAACGACTTACGATCTAAATTGAATTTACCAGTTGCAGACTTAGATGCTACGCAGAGCAAGTTCTTTAAGGAAGTTTGGATCAATCCCTCTAGGACAAACACCGCACTTACCGAACGAGAAGTTACCTGGGATTTATGATTATAATAGACAAAGATAAAGTACAGTCAGTTGCATGGAAGGATGATCCTGCCACTTATGATCAACGACTGCATCAACTAGGCCAGGGATTTGATGAATTTATTATTGTCAATCCTATATTTGATGATTGGATACTAGACTATGTCAATACTGACTTATCGGCAGATCATTGTATCATGTGGACCAAGAAGGACAAATGGATTGCTAAAAAGTTTAAAGGCACATGGACTCCTGCTGATGGATGGCGGGTAATTGAGTGTGACTTTAAAGTTGCAAAGGTAAATGAGTTCGATCTAGCAGAAGAGTTTAATCCTGACATTCCCGCCAACTTGTTCAAACCAATTACACAATCAATTGAACCAGAGGATTATAATTTAGAGCATGTGTGGTATCTAGATCCTAAGTACTTTCCCGGAGATAAGATTTGGGTTAAGAAAATACGTGCGTGTGAGCATCCTATGGGCATTAAGGATATGGGATATGTTACTCCCGAGATACTTGACGAACTTGATGTAGTGTTTATAAGCTATGACGAATCTAACGCAGATGCTAATTGGAATAAAGTATTAAATCGAGTTCCTTTTGCACAACGAGTACACGGAGTCAAGGGAATATTTGAAGCACACAAGGCAGCAGCCGAACTAGCACAGACTGATATGTTTTGGGTAGTAGACGGTGATGCAGATTTGTTAGATGATTGGCATTTCAATTATCAGCCAAACATATTCAATAGAGAGTGTGTGCATGTTTGGCCTAGCCGTAACGCAGTTAACGGTTTAGAATACGGATATGGGGGTGTAAAATTATTTCCTAGAAAACTATTGCTAGATGCACAGACATGGAATGTTGACTTGACTACTGGATTAGGTACAAAATTAAAAGTGATGAAACGAGTTAGCAACATTACTGCATTCAACACTGATCCTTTTAGCACATGGCGTAGTGCATTTAGAGAATGTGCTAAACTTGCCGCCGGCACTATTAAGAATCAGATAGATGATGAAACTACGCTTAGATTAGACACTTGGTGCAGTGTGGCGTCGGGAGACTTTGGCGAGTTTGCAATCCTTGGAGCAACAGCAGGTAAACAATACGGAGAAGAGCATAGATCAAACTCTACTGCGTTACGATTAATAAACAACCGTACATGGTTGAAAGAGAAATTCAATGAACAAATTTGAAAAAGATATAGAGCAGATAATGCCTACCTTCTGTGCTATACCCTTTGTTAGTATGGTAGTTAATACAGACGCAACCGTACAGCCCTGCTGTCTTATGCAACGCAATACACACAGGCTAAAAGATGCTAACGGAAAAGTACTTACCATAAATGAAAAATTGTCTGATTCATGGAATTCTAATGAAATGAAGTTTATTAGAACAGAGATGATATCTGGCAATAAATTAGTAGGATGTAATGTCTGCTACTTACAAGAAAGCAGTGGCCGCACCAGCAACCGTCAGTATGCTAATTCTGAATGGAGTAACAAACTAGGAGATAAGCATATGTTTGATCTAGTTGACAAAGCAGTGTTAACTGGTGGCGAACTTGATTACAGTCTTGCTTACTTAGATTTACGACTAGGTAATTTGTGTAATCTAAAATGTAGAATGTGTAGTCCTTTCAACAGTAGTCAGATTGCTAAAGAGCATATAGAATTAGAAAAGAAAGATCCGGAATATAAAGCAGTATGGGCAAAGAGTTTTGGTTTCTTTGACAAACGAATTAATGAAGTTCAATCCTGGTTTGAAAGAGATTTCTTGTGGGATCAAATCATTGATCTTATTCCTTCTTTAAAGAAAGTTTACATGACTGGAGGAGAGCCTACACTCATTCAGAACAACTTTAAATTTATGGAAGAATGTATCCGTAAAGGTCGCAGAGACATTGTATTGTTCTTTAACACTAACTGCACTAATGTAAACAAGAAGTTCACTAGTCTAATCGGACAGTTTGGCAGAGTTAATATCAATGCCAGCATTGACGGTGTAGGTAGTGTGAACGATTATATTAGGAGTCCTAGCCATTGGGAACAGATTAATGGGAATGTAGAAACATTAGCACAAATGCCTAATGTTCATTTAGGAATAACTCCCACAGTACAGGTGTATAATGTGTTTAATCTTGTTGATACATTAAAATGGGTTGATCAGCTTAATTCCAAATATAAGAAAAGTATATTCGTTGACTTCTTAATAAATGTACATCCTGTTCATCTGTCTGTAACAATTCTACCAGACAGCATTAGGAACAAGGTAGCAAATGATTTAATAGAATACAAAAATACTTACTTAAACTCTCGTAGCCCTGAGTTAACAGTTAACAGTGTTAACGGCATTATAGGTTTATTGCAAAAACCAAGAGCAGCTGACTGGCAAGAGCAGCTGTCTCGATTTAAAACTTATACACACTCATTAGATGTTGAAAGAGGTCAAAGCCTTAGATCTATCAGTGCAGAACTAGCGGACTTAATCAATGAAGAGTAAAACATTTTGTATCTTACCCTGGACACACATTGCTACCTACACCGATGGCAGTGCATTACTATGCTGTGTGTCTGGAAGCGAACCTAACCTAAATCTAAACAAACTGTCTTTGCAAGAAGTTTGGAACAGTGATCACTTTAAGTCAGCAAGGAAGAATATGTTGCAGGGTATCCCTGTTAAGAACTGTTCAGCCTGTTATAAAGAAGAACAGGTAGGAATACACAGTCATCGACAGATTGAAAATCACATATGGAAAGGTAAGCTAGGGGAAGACTACATCAACGAGCTTGTGGCCAGTACTAACGAAGACGGCTCCCTAGACAGAGATTGGATCACACTTGATCTAAGACTAGGTAATACCTGTAATCTACAATGTGTTATGTGCCGACCTATTGACTCTAGTAAATGGGTAAAACATGCAACCATTCTAAAACAAGAACTTACTACAGAAGCCAAATGGGATTGGAAACACAAAGTTGATAACTATTCTACAAATAACTTTGAATGGTACAAAGACGATAAGTTCTTAGAAGACTTTTACAGTGCTGCAACAGACATTAAACATATTATATTTGGTGGGGGCGAACCTTTGTATATTAAAGAGCACAAGGAGATACTGACTAGATTAGTAGAGTCTGGTGCAAGTAAAAACATTGACTTGCGTTATCACACCAACGGTACTATCTACGATAAAGAAGTAGTTGAGTTATGGACTAAGTTTAAGTATGTAGACATTATGATCAGCATTGATGGCGGCAAAGAGATCAATGACTATATTAGATATCCTGCCGACTGGGACACAATTGAACGTAATCTACATCTGTATGACAACACTCCTGCTAACATTGATATTAAAATACTATGTACAGTACAGGCATTAAACATTTATTATCTACCTGAGTTTGCTGATTGGTTGCTGATGCAGAACTATAAAAAGATCAGCAAACCTAGACTGGATGGTATTTTTCATACCGGCACACTGCATTATCCTCAGTACCTATGCACTAAGGTATTGCCTAAACACACAAAGGCCAAAGTTGCTGAAAAGATATATCGATATGCGGAACAGCACACAGACAATCCTGCTATTCAACGATTAACAAAAATGATAGACTTTATGAACAGTGAAGACTGGAGCAGTAAATTAGATCAAACTGTTGAATACATTAATAAGTTAGATTCCCTACGATCTACTAACAGCGAGTTTTTTAAGAAGTTACTATGAAAGATACATTTTTAGAAGTTAAGATTAAAGATAAGTTTGATCAATATCATTATATAACATATAAGATTCAAAAATCGCACCTTGCAGCCCGATGGTTAGGTTTAACAAATTTAAATTTAAATAATCCTAAATATTCTCTTACCAGTGTGCTTAATAATAGGACCGTGTTAGATGTTCCTGAAATAACACAGCAAATTAACAATATTGTTTTAAAAATAAATCAGCTCTACGACAAGGTACTTCCTACCTATGAAGTAATTGATAATCCTAAATTAAATTACCTCCATGAAGAGTTTGAAATATTTGGAGAACGATACGATGAATTAAAAATGTCTAGAAAGTTTAGTTACGAACTTGAACAGACTTTTTTTGCATTAAATGAACATATTCATATGTGCGAAGATGCTATGATTACTGAACCTACCTCATGGGGAGGTTTCGGAATACTGTATGATATATTACCACTTGGTATGCATCTTAATATAATAGAGTCAGATAGGTTATTGCTTGAAACTGGTTTCACTTGGGGAAGATTATATCTAGGATATAATACATTAGGCAAAGATTGGTTAACGGTGTGTAAAGATAATGATGTAGAGGTGATTGTAAGAGATATGGTCAAGCCTCAAAAACGTTTTGCAGCCGAAGCTTGGTTAAACTTTAATATTGACCAACAAGAACATAATAGAGTATCGTCATTTATTAATTGGTGCAACTCTTTGCCATTTGATGTACGCAAGAAAGTTCCTTTTAACAGTTTAAATCAATTATCATTAGGAAGATTTCCTATAGGTGATATTGTCATTGACGATGCGTTTTTAAAGATTGATTCTAATCCCGACCACTGGAAAAGTTATAGACACAAATGTAAGCAAGAATGGAATCATAAAGTTCTAACTACATTTAGATCTGTTGAAGATATTAGAATATATGAACAAGACGATTGAAACATTTTTATTAGAGCACGAACACAAGACGTGGCGGCCAACTGATGAGCTTCCTATTAATATATGGAATAGCGATTGGCCGTGGGCTCCTATTTTTGCAACCGTGGATCAACAAACGATTAATGAAGAGTTAAGAAAAGTAGAGCACTTCTTTGTTCCGCATAGAGATAAAGATAAAATTAACAGTTACGGACATGAAGGTTGGTCTGCATTAACTCTGCATGGTTTAGATTATGACAAGACAGAAAACTACGATAGATACGGACACACTGATGAAAGCAAATATAGATGGACAGAAGTTTGCGACTACTGCCCTTATATTGTTAATTTAATAAAGGGCTTGCCGTTTTTAAGTTACGGACGAGTTCGTATTATGAAGTTATCAGCAGGTGGATATATAATGCCACATGTAGACGGTCCTGGAAGAATATTTGGTCCTTTAAATTTTGCATTAACACAGCCCGAGGGATGCAGATTTGTTTTTAAAGATATCGGTACTGTGCCTTTTAAAGTAGGCAGAGGTTTTATGTTAGATATTGGTCGAGAGCATATTGTTATTAACGAATCTAGTGAAGATAGATATCACATTATTATTCATGGCAGACCTACTGCGGCAATAACTAATTTGATAGCAGAATCAATTAAACAGTTATGAACATAGTACAGGGCAGATTTGAAAATAACATAGACCTTGCAGTCTGTATATTTCCATCTGACATGTTAAAACATGATCAGTTAAAAGATACCATGACTGATTATACTACATTTTATGCACATCGATTAGAACAGATAAGTTCTAAGTTAGATATCGTATATGCAGACAGTATTGATCAAGGCTTAACAAACTATAGTCAATATAAACATATCTTGTTTATGGCAGCAGGAGTTAGGATATACGATGCAAGTATTATCTTAGAGATTGTTGAAGAAATTGAAAAACATCCTAACTATCTAGCCGCAGCACATATATTAGAATGGAAAGAAAATTGGTACGAACTGCATCATCAATTTGTATTAGTTAATACAGATAATTGGAATAAGATAGGCAAACCTGCATTTGGCAACTGGCAATCTAATACAGAAGAATTAGTAGTAGTTGAACGTAGCGTAGAAAACTTTCACGACGATTATACTCCGTTATGGATCAAAGATACTGGTCGCAGACATCTCCAACATCATAATAAGCAAGGATGGAACTTTATTGATAAAGGCCTACGTGCAGGTTTAGATATAATTAACTGGAATCAAAGTATTAGAAACAAGCGGACTTATTACTATCCAGAAACCAACAGTACAGCATTTTTTAAATCATACAAGACTAAAACATTAGATCCTACTGTGATTAATTTTAATCAGAAAAGATTAATTAGTGAAATGTCTGCCGGTGTTAGTAATCAAATATGGGCAATTAATAGTGAACATATGTATATCCGAAATGCTGGCAAGACTTACGATATTGTAGCATTGCCTGCCAGCGGATTTAAGTATCTAGATATCTTTAAATCAAAAGCATTATCTCCATCAGGCGAGATAATCATTTATGATTACAATCAGTTATCTCTCAATTGGATCTACCATATATACAGTTCTAGTTCAATGGACATTAAGGAATTAGTTACTACCTTTCCTCATCGTAAACATTTAAAATGGTTTGGGTATAACAATACAAACATAATTGTCAACGGAGAATTAGCAGACGGATTCGTTGAAAGTTTTAAAGTAACTAAAGATTATTTTAATGGCAAGTTTGATCAGTATCTAACACAGTTTAGAAACAGCCCTGTTAGGTTTATCAAAACTGATTTGATATACAATTATCTTAATCTATTAAATGAAATAGGAGATAGTCGTTGCTTATTTCATATTTCTAATATCTATGCTACTGACTTTCTAGTCAGTACAATAGGTCTAAAAAATGCAGACAGGTTATTTGATCGATTCACAGCTATCTTGCATCCTAACACAAAGATAGTAGGACATACTCCTAAAGGAAAGTTTTTAACATGAATATAGACAAGGACGCATTCAGTAGCGGACAGATTGGCAGCAAGATTTGGTTATGTGAAGAATTAGAAAAGACAGGGTGGCAGTCTGACTTTACTTACATATACGGAGGCTGGCACGGTATTACTGCATTCTTGTTATTAAGCAGGGGTAAATTTGAAGTTAATAGAATACGCAGTATTGATATTGATCCTAATGCAGAACCTATTGCCGATATGATTAATGAAAACTGGGTATGGCAGGAGTGGAAGTTTAAAGCATTCACTAACGATTGTAATAACTTTGAACCTATATATGGAGACCTAGTTATTAACACTAGCACAGAGCATTTTGATAACATGACTTGGTTTGATCGAATTCCTAAAGGTACTCGAGTGGTACTGCAAGGAAATAATATGCCGCATGAGGATCATGTGATACATACAGAAACGTTATCGGACTTTATTGAACATTACCCGCTATCAGAATCTGTGTTTACAGGAGAAAAAGAATTTGTATATCCTACTTGGAAGTTTTCTCGCTACATGATCATAGGTGTTAAATAAATTATGTTTATTAAAAAACTTGAATTAACTGCTGACAGTGATCTAATGCGTAGCGGGTTAGATAGTGTGTTAACTATGACACAATGGGGAACTGAAAATCAAATTGGACTTTCCCATCGCCCGGGTGCTAACAATTTATGGAAAGATTGTGTAGGCAGTTTATACGACAGAGAAACAGGACTTGATATTGCAAACGAGCAAGAATTTACAGAGTTAAATTCAAATGTTCCAGAGTACATACAATCTAAATTAGAAGAGCTCGCAACACTTGAAAACATAAAATTGGGTAGAATAAGAATTATGCGTCTTATGCCCAAGACCGGGCTATCAGTTCATGCAGATACTTCAGTTAGATATCATTATGTACTGCAAACTAATCCACATGCGTATATTGCACATACTTTTCATGCAGGCAATGTTAGTGCATTGTGTTTTCACATTCCAGCAGATAACAACTTTTATAAAGTCGATACTACTAAGCATCATTTTGTATACAACGGAGGGCAAGAGCCCAGAATTCATCTAGTAGTTTGCCCTATTTAACTACGATAAATATACACATGAATATCTACATAGTTGTTAAGAAATATACCCTGTCTGAATTTGCAGATGCCACATATTGGGGGCAATTTAATTTATTAACTGGGCTCCCGTTATCTGACGATCAATTTTTAAAGTTGATTAACTTCTATTCTACAATAGATAGTTACCGAAATTTTGTAATGAATAGTTTGTCTTTTGCTGACGGACAAGGCTATAAGTTTGTGTCTACCGCAAACTCTTCAGTAGTCTATTCTTACTTTGCAGTGTTAGATTTAGCAGCAATACCAAATATTGTAAAAAATGGATTAGAATACGAAACATTTGCCACAGCACGAGATTCGCTATTTGCAGAGTTAGGATGGACTAGCCTACAAGAACGTGTAACAACCGCAGAAGTGACCTTTGATAAAACTACTAATCAATTCGTAGGTATTCCCAGTAGCTATGAAGAAATTGCTCAGTTATACGAGATTTCTACAGAATTAGAAACAACCCTAGGAACTTGAAATGAGCGACCCAATTTATTTTATATGTGCTACTCCGGGCAGTTCTGGAAATTCTTTAGTCAGAATGTTTAGAACAGTTATTGAAACAACATCGGCACTGACTCCTACTACATTTTTACAGACGCCTGTTAGTCCCATGACTCCCGAATTTTGGTTTGATAATGTTGACCCGGGCACAAACCAAGTAGTATATGTTCCGTATCGCCCAAACTATGCAAAACTCAGAGAGAGATTCCCAGGATGCAAAATTGTAGTAATGACACATTTGCTAACTGAGTGTAACAGTCTTGCGTTAAGCCTTTGGGAAGGCTTTTATAAGAACGCATACGAATTTGGTGCAGAACCATTTTTTAGACAAATATTAGAAACACACAGTCACTTATTTTCTAGCACCACATTAACGCCCGATCAGCTATCCAATAAAGAAATTAACACCTTTGTAAAGATAGTTGCATACGAAAAATTGTTAGATGGATTTCATTGTTTAACAATCCCCAACGATCCTGACGTTATTGAAATTAGCCACAAAGATTTCTATTACAATAGACCGCAAGTAAGAAGTCAAATAGAAGCTTTTACAGGCTCAGCGTTTCGTCAAGCAGAAATTGATGTATATGATCAGATAGCAGAGGCACACATCAATAGTTTCTTTAAAACTTCCTCGCTATTCTTGCGATAAACCGGTTTTACCATAAAAATCTGTCAAAATCACCAGATCTTGACAGTGTTCTAGCCTTTGTGCTATAATTATTCTTACAACTTTAAAAAAGGAGGGCATACCAATGTCTAAACTACTAAACCTAGTAGCTACAACAGTAATAGGCCTGATGTTTTTATCAAGTAGCGTAGCGGCTGCAGACGATATTAGCACCAGCAAATTGGATCAGAAAGAACTTATGTGTCTAGCACGTAACATCTTTTATGAATCCGGCAGTGAATCAGAGAAGGGCAAAATTGCCGTTGGAATGGTTACACTAAACAGAACCGAGCATCCTGCGTTTCCCCGCACAGTATGCGAAGTAGTTAAACAGAAAACAGTTTTTGAAAAACCTAGACAGATTAAGACTATTCGAGAAGTCACTACTGGCTGGGGCATATGGAAGAAAACTGAACAACACACAGAAGTCCAAACGGTGGTAGACAAACGAGTTGTTTGCCAGTTTAGTTGGGTATGTGCAATTACTAAGCGTATCAAAGATACTGATCAACGATGGATTGAGAGTTTAGCAGTAGCACGTAGTTTACTCACAGGTGAATACGAGCATTATAAGCAGGAAATGGGCGACTGGCTATATTTTCATTCAACTTACGTAAATCCAAGATGGCATAACTTAAAGAGAGAAGCTAGAGTCGGAGGACATATCTTCTACGTTGAGAAACGATAAATAAGTTGATGCGAGCATTTGAATTTATAACTGAGAAAACAGACCCTAAAGTGTGTCGTAGTCCTAAAAGACTAGGCAGGAGTGATCATAACTCTTGTGTTAGTCAGGGACTACGCCCACATCAAAGTAAAGGGAAAGGCCATACTGATGGCCACGGTAACTATCTAAAAGGCCGTAAAGCTAAGTCAGTGCAATACGGCGGTGCTGTAAAAGATTACGACGGTAAATCTTGAGCAGTTTCTTTTCTAATAAGCTCGGCTAGCACAGTTACTGCATCTCCGACTTTAGTGAACTTCAACAGTTCTCTATCTTTAACTTCAATTTTGTAAGTATCTTCGATATTGATAACCATTTCAAAAATACTAAGACTGTCGACTCCTAAGTCTTTTTCCAATTCGACATGATCTTCTAATCTTGCTCGATCCATTAAAAAAGACTTGGCCATAATGTCTTTGATTTGTTCTTCTAAATTTTCCATATTATATCCTAAATGATTCTCCGCATCCACAACGATCTCGTTCGTTTGGATTTCTAAATTCAAATCCTTCGTTCAATCCGTTACGTACATAATCTACAGTCATATTCTGCATATACGGCAGATGCTGTTGACTGACTAATACTACAAAGTCTTTTTGAGCAAAGTTGATTACACCCACTTCGTGAACGTATTCGTCTACATATTCTAACACATATGCCAGTCCAGAGCAACCAGTTGTCTTTACACCAATTCGAATCCCGACACCCTTGCCACGCTTTTTGAGCTGGGTTGTTACTTTGTTAATAGCCGGTTCTGTGAAGGTGATCATGTTGTGTACTTAAATAAAACACTATTTACAGATTACAAGTGTTCGACAAAAATATTGCAACTAAATTCGGGCATTGGTCAGTGGGCGACAACAACTTTAATGATAAGTTTGAAGCCGCTATCTTTGCATCAAAGAATAAACAAAAGCTCAACTTTGAATTTAATAATAACATTTGGGATCAGTTTGACCTCAGTATGTTGGGCAAACTTGATCTAAAGACTCTTTATAAATTACGAGCACAACAGATACGGGACAAATATGATCGTGTGGTATTATATTTTTCCGGTGGCTCGGACAGTACAAATATACTCGATACATTTATAGACAACAATATTAAATTAGATTGCATATATGTCAGATGGCCGTTTGAAGTATTAGATACTAGTCTACATCAAGCCAACACTCGAGATAAGTCTGCATTCAATTTTAACAGCGAATGGGACTTTGCAGTCAAGCCAAAGTTAGACTGGATAGCCAAACATAGACCAGATATAAAAATAGAATTAAAAAAGTTCTCGGGACTTACTGATCATTTGAATTTTCAAGATAGGGGATTTGAAGGGATCAACAGCCATTATAGTCCAGTTAATATTATTAGAAAAACCACATACAGCGAGTTTGAAAGAGACAGTATTGATAAAGGATTTACAGTTGCACAAGTATCTGGTATAGATAAACCTATGTTGCATCAGGACATTAACGGCAACGTTACTATGCGATTTGTAGATGACTTCTTTCACACTATGACAGCATCACCTTTTAATCCCTACGGTGTTGAATTCTTTTATTGGACAGTTGACATGCCCGAATTAGCTTATGAAATGGCCTATAGGGTGTTCCAATATTATCAAGTTAATCGAGATAAGCGACATGTAGTACCCGGAGTATTATATCAACAAATGAGCAAAGAAATTAAACATGCCTGTAGAGAAATATTCTTTCAGGATGTAAAATTAATATGTTATCCTTCCTGGGACCCTAGCACATTTCAAACTGAAAAACCAAAGCACCCTTTTAGAATAGATAAAGACTTTTGGTTTTTTAAAAGTTCAGAATTTGAAAAGACTAAAACCGTATGGGATTATCATTATGCTTCAAGACTAAATGAAGTAACTGATTCACTTTGCGAGTTTGACCCTACAGGTAAAAAAACAGGTCTAATGACAACAACAACTAAATCTTTTAAATTAGGCAAATGGCAATGAAACAATTTTTATTATTATGTATTTTTATGTTCTGTAATTCAGTAATGGCACAGTGGCAACCTGCCAGCACTGTTAAAGTTATTGTGCCTTTCCCTCCGGGTGGGGGTGTAGATGCTACCTATAGAAAAATAGAAAAGTATGCACAGCAACAGGGTGTTAATATGATCCCTGAATACCATCCCGGTGCAGAGGGTGTAGTAGGAATGAACGCAGCCGCAACTCAGTCAAAAGATGGCAACGTATTAATAATTACCACTACCGAAGTTGCCGCATCCAAAGACAGCACTGCTAAAAGGTTTAATTCTCTAACTGACTTTGAATATATTACAGGAATAAGATCCAGTATATTTTATCTAGTATCAAACTCTAGTGATAAACATATATTCGGTTTTAATGCACCTACACAAAAAGAATTAATACTGCAATATATAGAAGAAAATAAAATTAAGGATTATCTATTGGTACCCTATAAAAGTGCAGGACAAATGACAGTGGATATCATTAACGGAAGCATTTCTAGAATCATAGTTCCCGGAGTAATTATTAATCAGCAGGTAGAATCTGATAAAGTTAAATTACTTAAAAAGATAATCGGACCTGGGGAGTTTATAGTTATCGCACCTAGTGGAATAAACAGTGAATCAAAAAAGTACTGGGATAATTTTTTCAAGGGATATTTAAACAGTGAACAGGCAAGGAAAGATGCAGAAGCTGACCTAACCATTCTTAGAACATTTAGCTCTGATCGAATTAAAAATAATGTAGCAAAACAATTATGAAATATATTGCACTCAAACACAAAACTGTAAATTTACCAGCCAAAGGGCAATTTGAAATTGATGCCGAGAGCGACAGCATCATTTTAGTACCAGAAGAGGGTAGTAAGATTTACTTACATTGGAAAACAGATACAGGTAAGTTAGCGGCCACTTACACAATGACCTTTCCAACCAAAATTGAGGGCAAGGTCACAATGATCAACGCATTAGACAAGCCTACTACAGTTAAAACTATTTGGTAAAATCATACTTGACAAACATACAAAATGGCTGTATAATTAACACATTAAACAGCACAGAAAGCCGTTAATGGAAGCACTTAAAGAAGTCACAGATTGGGGTTCGAGCACTGCCTGCAACCACACATACCTGCTTGACGGCACTAATCTAGTTGCCTACATCAAATATGGTGACCGAGCACCTTTCTACTTTAAGAATCCAATCAAAGGATTCGACAAGCGTGGCCGCAAGTTTGAAGCAGTTAAACCTAATCCATTTACTGTAAAGAAACAGTCCAATACAATTGCTGTGCAAGGCAGCAAAGGTCAAACCTATTATGTAGATCCAGAAGCAAAGACATGTACTTGCTCTGGCTTTCAATTCCGTGCAAAATGTAAACATTTGGAGACAGTATGAGTAATTGCGATCGAGTAATCCGTAGCTTAGAAGAACATCCAAGCCGCCTAAACAAAGAAGCAATCATTGAAGCTGAACGAGGTAACACTGAACTGCTTGAAGGCTTCCAATTGGCCTTAAGTCCATTTATCACCTTTGGTGTTAAGAAGGTACCTAGCCACAGTGGTCCAGATGGACAAGGCTTACCGTGGGTAGCTTTTAAAGAGCTGTGCGAATTGTTACGCACACGACAACTTACCGGCGATGACGCACGTTCTGCAATTGAACTAGCATTAAGTGCAAGCACACAGACACAATGGAATGATTGGTATCGTCGTATCCTTATTAAGGATCTTCGTTGTGGAGTCAGTGAAAAGACCATTAACAAAGTTGTTAAGAATGCCGTGCCACTGTTTGAGTGCATGTTGGCACACGATGGTGCCAATCACGAAAGCAAAGTCTCCGGCAAGAAATTGCTAGAGCCAAAGTTAGATGGTGTTCGTGTACTGACTATTGTAGACTGTGAAGCTCGTACAGTTGTGCAATACAGCCGCAATGGTAAAGAATTAGTTAACTTTCCGCACATCACTGAAGGACTGCTAGCACACATTGACGACTTTGATCGTAGCTTTGTGTTGGACGGTGAGATCATCAGCACTAGTTTTCAAGCATTGATGAAGCAGGTACATCGTAAGAGTGATGCCGATGCCAGCGATGCTGTGTTGATGTTGTTTGACATGCTGCCTCTTAGCGAATTCAAAGCAGGAAAGAGTACACTTGGACAGAAGCGTAGGACTGCTTTCTTAAAACAGTTCAAAGCTACATTTGACAAAGTTGGCAACGTTGGTCTTGTTCCGCAAGTTGAAGTAGACTTAGATACTGCAATAGGCGAAATGCAGTTTGTTGCCTTTAATAAAGAAGCACTTAAGAACAACTACGAAGGCATTATGATTAAAGATCTTGATGCCAAATATGTATGCAAACGTCATGTAGCTTGGCTCAAACAAAAACCATTTATCGAAGTATCCCTGGAGGTTACAAATGTTGAAGAAGGTACTGGCCGCAATGAAGGTCGACTGGGAGCGTTGGTCTGTTCCGGTATTGACGACGGAAAGACGATTGTCGTCAATGTTGGTAGTGGCTTTAGCGATAGTGATCGAATTGAGTTTTGGGCTGATCGTGATAGCGTCATTGGTCAAATTGTAGAAGTTCGAGCAGATGCTATTACACAAAATCAAGACGGCACATACAGTTTGCGGTTCCCTCGCTTCCTGCGATTCCGTGGATTTAAAGCAGGAGAAAAGATTTGACTCTGCCAGACGAACGCTATCGGGCAGTAGTTCAGACTCAACGATTCCTATTAAGGTTGTTGACTACTCCTAGAATTCCTAAGGCTGTCAAAGATGAGGCTCGATGGTGTTTGCGGCATTACCCTAGCGAATATGATATGAAACAGGCGGCCGAAAATTGCCCCAGTGTATTTCAGGAACGGATGGAGCCATTGTACCGTATGGTTAAACAGTACGATCAAGATAAGGAAAATACAGATGATTAAAGATGGAAGTAAGTGGGGTGATGGAATCGACAAGGTGTTCATTGTGCTTCATAGCGTAGAACAAAATGGACACACGTGGATCCACTATCGTTCCGAAAAAGTTGACGAAACAGGCACTCCAAAAGAATATAGCTGTTATCAAGAAAGTTTTCTAAGCCGCTTTAGGCCTTTACCAGAATGACCTATCACTCGTATAAACATGATGTTAAAACAATTAGGCCCGGAGATCCTTTGTGGCATATAAAATCCAAATTAGTTATTACGCCCAGAGCTGGATTCGAAATATCCGAGAAGTGCCCGGCAGAGTACAGGGCTATTTTGAACACCTGTATGTCAAACGGTTGGTTAAAACCCGTGGCGTACTTAAAAGGATCAGAAGCAACAATGGAGTACCTAAAATGATAGAAAAAGCAGCAGTCAAAGATCTATTCTATGGCGGAGTTATGGAAATTTTAAGTAATCGACATTACTACTATCACAGCAGTATTGGATCTGAATACAGCCATTTTACTGATGTAGGCAAAGAAGCTATGGAAGTTTATTTGAACAATATGGCAGGGCTTATGTTCAAGGCCGAGGAAGCTAGCTTAAATAAGCGAGCTAAAGATCTAGTGATCAACGGCCTAAAAGGAGAGAAAGTTTAATCGTGGCAAAAGAAGACCAAATTAGCATGATGGGCAAAGTAGAAGAAGTTCTGCCCAATGCTATGTTTAGAATTAAGTTAGAAAACGACCATACGGTCCTTGGACACATCTCGGGCAAGATGCGTCAACACAAAATCCAAATCCTACTTGGTGACACAGTTAGAGTCGAAATGAGCCCATATGACTTAACTCGTGCTCGTATTGCATATCGAGAGCGATAATGCAGTCTTAAAACACAGCCAATAAAAAAGGCCCCGGAGGGCCTTTTTATTCTTGTATACCTAAGTATATCTTCCAGTCGTCGTGCTTGACGTCGAATGGCATTTTCCTACGGCGGTCCACAAGTTCCCAGTAAGTGGGCTTGTGAGGCTTATGCTTGGGCACAATCTTCTTGTTGTTACCTTTGTTAGCATTGCAAGTACCACAGGCACAGACTGTATTTTCAAACGTAGTCTTACCACCGTGCGAAGTTGGCAACACGTGGTCCAAAGTAGCTGTTCGCTTGTTCACTTCTGTTCCACAATATTGGCAAGAATAGCCGTCACGCAAGAACACGTTCTGCTTGGAATAGCGAATAGTGCTCTTAGGTTTCATATACTCAGTCAGCATTAGTACCGAGGGAACTTTAGTTTCCCAATTTGCAGAGTGAACAACCCAATCGTCATACCAGCTCAATACAACGGCCTTTTCCAAAACCATGTATCGAATCGCATCTTGCCAGTTGATAATGCTAACTGGCAATAGGCAGACTGGCTGTGCGTCAGAGTTTAAAAGTAGTACATCGCTCATAATGAGTATTTATTGTGGTTTACATAGCATATATTATAACATTGATTGGTAAAAAATGCAACCTATATCTTGCTGACATTTATGTCGCTATCCGCTGACAGTTTCCAAATTTGTCTACGCTCCACACCTCTCTTTTGTGCAAACTGTTTTGGATTGCAATTTGAACAGACATGGTAATAGTCATTGCTAGTTCTTTTCTTACTCATCTTTCCTTGATCTCTTTCAAACAAGGACTGGCAGTTGTCGCATTGAATTACTAATATTGTTTTTGTTCTAGTATATGCATGTGACTTATTATGCTTACTGGGCCTAGTATATTCTGTGGAAATTTTTTTAGTTTGTATCAGCATTGAATATTTACATTTGGATTATAAAAATCCAAACTAAATACCAGTATAACTAGCTAAGACGCTAACCTGGACAAAAAATGAGCAATATATTCAATTCATTCGGTGCTGTATCCACATTAACTGATGCAACAGTGTTTCCCGTAGTGCAAAACGGGCAGACTAAGAAAGCCACAGGTGCCGACCTAAAGAGTTTTATCGGGTCTATTGGTGCAAGTGGTGCTGGCAGTATTGGTGCAACAGGTGCAACTGGTCCTGCAGGAGTTGACGGTGCAACAGGTGCTGCGGGTGTAAATGGTGCAACAGGTGCAACTGGTCCTGCAGGAGTTGACGGTGCAACAGGTGCTGCGGGTACAAATGGATCTACAGGTGCAACAGGTGCTCAAGGGGCCACTGGGCCAGCAGGCCCAACAAATACAGCAACTACTGCCACTTTAGGTGGAATTATTGTTGGCCATAATCTTTCTGTAACTACAGCAGGTACATTAAGTGCTATTACCAGTGTTGTAGGAGATGTTGCTCCTGCTAACCCAGTAGAAGGTGATATGTGGTGGGATAGCGTTTTGGGACGCAGCTTTACATACTTTGACGGGCTTTGGGTTGAATCAAGCCCTAACTTAGGTGCGGTAGGCCCTGCAGGTGCAACAGGTGCCGGAGCTACGGGTGCAACAGGTCCTGCAGGAGTAGATGGTGCAACTGGTGCAACAGGTTTACTAGGAAGCACCGGTGCAACTGGGCTAGTTGGTTCTACAGGTATTCAAGGTGCTACAGGTATTCAAGGTGCTACAGGACAATCTGGCAGCACAGGTGCTACAGGTTATCAGGGAACCACAGGTGCTACAGGCCCGCAAGGTATTAGCATAGTATTGATTGGTAGCACAGATACTGTTACTACAGCCACAGTTGGCCTAGGAGAAATAGGTCAAGGGTGGATTAACACTACAGACGGTGATGTTTATTTTTGGAATACATTAACCACACTTTGGGAAAACATTGGACCTATTGTTGGGCCACAAGGTGGCCCTGGCCCGTTAGGTGCAACTGGTATGGAAGGTGCTACTGGTGCTACAGGACCTGCCGGAGAAGTTGGTGCAACCGGGTTAGATGGTGCAACTGGTTTTACAGGTAATAATGGTGCTACTGGTGCTACTGGTCCTGCTGGAGAAGTCGGTGCTACAGGCCTTACAGGACCGGACACATACACTCCACTTACTCCAACAGATTGGCAAGGTAGTCCAACAGTAGCAACATTTACAGCAGGTCTAGACGAACTAGCTAGCAGAACAGTATCACTTGAAGACAGCAAGGATAGACTAACCACAGGTAGTTACAGCGTAGTTTTAGGTGCAGATGGTGTACTGACATTACCTGGCGGCAATACTCGTATTGGTGATGTTTATGGTGCTGGTAATGATGTTATTGCAGGCAGTACCGGCACCGCAGTAGGCGTTCTTACCCAAGGCACGGGCGGATATGCTGCCTTACAATGGATAGGTGACACTACTACATCAACTACCAACGCAGCAGCGGTGATTGTTAATAGTCCTTTCTCAGCAAGTAGCGGCACTGTACAAATAGCAACAGGAGCAGTTAATGGACCAGTAACAGATAATATTTGGGAATTTGGTTCAACTGGAACATTAACCGCTCCGGGACATATCCTACCCAGCACTGACCTGGCCTATGACTTAGGTAGTACTAGCAGTCAGTGGCGTAGTATCCATGTGGGTACAGGCACAATTTACATTGGTGGCGTAGCACTTGGAGTTAACCAAGACAACTATGTCACAGTTGACGGCAATCCTATTATCACGGTAACTACTAGCGGTAGTATATCTGTACAAGGTGACACTAACCTCATCTTGGGCAGTGTAGTAATAAGTGACACAGCACCAGACGCAACTACACCTGGATCACAATGGTTCAATACCGTGGAAGCCCGTACTTATGTGGCCTACAACGAACAGTGGGTTGATAGCAGTCCTACTGTATTAGCACCGCCAGACACCAATCCTACGCTTGAATCAGTGACATTCAACGATGCTACTGTACAGACCACAGCTTGGACAGGTACTTATAGTTACGACGACTTAACAGACAAGCCTGTTGCTCCTACATTTGTAGGCGGCGGTGGTGCTAACACTTGGCTAACAGCAGAGTAAGGTAAATATGACTATGGCAATAATATTTCCCACAGATCCCGCTCTAGGGCAGGAATTCCTAGCAGACAACGGTGTTACATACAATTGGATGGGCACACATTGGTCAAATAAAATACCAACGGCAGCAGGAACAGCACACTATACAGCAGTTGGCGGATTTGCCAACACTGAAACTTTTAACAGCACCCTAGACGGTGGTAACGGAGCACAATAAAAATGACAACAAGAATCAAACTACGCAGAGACACAGCCGCTAACTGGCTTGACTCAAACCCAATTTTAGCCGCAGGTGAGCCTGGCTTAGAAACAGACACTGGCAAAGTCAAATACGGTGACGGCGTCTCGGCCTGGGCACTGCTACCACATGCCGGTAGTGATACCCTTGACGATCAAGGCAATGTCGTAATCACAGCAGGTAGCACAGAGCATTGGATTGCTACACAGCGTAGAGAAGATTATAACACTGAACCACGCGGTCAGCGTTATGACAGCCAGGGCAATCTATATGCGTTGACTAAATCTGAGGCTGGTCAAGGATTTTCAGTTGCAGTTATTACCAAATACACAGCCACTGGTTCAGTTGCTTGGCAAAAGTCCTTTACTGATGTTTTTCCAACAGCATTGGCAGTAGACAGCAGTGACAGTGCTTATATTACTCTAGGAAGATCAGAAGCACCGGTAGTTGCAGTGGTCAAGTTCAGTACCGCAGGTGCTATACAGTGGCAAAAAAACTACGACATTGGTCCGGTTATGTCATTCGATGCCTACTTAGAAGAAAAGAGTTCTAGTACAATGGCCCTGGCAGTTACAGGAGTAACAGGAGAAATTCCAGCACCAAATCTTGTTTTGGTAATGGAGATCAGTAGCACAGATGGGTCGGTACAAATCAAGAAACAACTGGCACTTGCTGAAGAAGATCAGGTAGTAGCAGTTACAGGCATCGATGTTGACGGCGACCAAAATGTCTATGTCACTGGTTATTATTATGATGCTGTCAATGACGGTAAGAACAAGATGTTCATTGAAAAACTAGATGAAGATCTAGATCGCATATGGTCAAAGAGTCTAGAAACTGATAACAGTTATGATATGGCGGGCGGTGACTGTGCCAGTGACGCACTGGGCAATGTCTATGCTGTGGGCACATACCTAGTTGATACGGTCAATAGTGTCAACGGAACTAGCGATAGAACCGCAGCCGTATTAGTTAAATTAAACTCCAGCGGTGTTGTACAGTGGACTCGTAGGATTTCAGGACCCTGCAACAATATTGTTGCAGGCCTAACAGCCACTGCCACTGGCGATGTTTATCTATCTTCTGTGACATTTGTTGTTAATGCTACCGGAAACCTTGCTCAAGAAAGTGAACTTGAGCAAGAAGGATATGGCAGCAGAAAAATACTTGTGGCACGCTATAACACCCAAGGTGCTGTTATTTGGCAACGCTATGTTGATGTAGCACAGATAGACGAAGAGGACTTTGACGGTGGCGATTATGGCATTGGACAGGCTGTGGCAGTATTTGGTGACAAGTTTGCGGTCAGCGGTTATGGCCGTAGTACAAATAGTGGTCCAACAGCCTATGGCGGTTCAGCAGATCAAGAAGCAGATTATTTTATAGTACAGTTGCCCACAGATGGAACAGAACTGACCATAGGTGATCTATCATTTACCGAAAGCCGTATTCCTGGACGCTTTGTCACACACGAAGCATCTAACAGTCCTTTGGTCATTGCCAACTACTCTGAAACAATTCTAGCAGAAGACGCTGAACTAACAACAGACACTAACGCTCGGGTGTCCAACCGTATTGTCAACAGCGAGTCCTATCAGTATAAGTTTGGTGCTGATGGCACATTGACTGTGCCCAACGATGGCGACATTAAGTTGACACAGTCGCAGGTAGGCTACTTTATGGCTGTGGGCAAGACCTACAACGATGACAACGACATTATGGCTCGTGCTACCGCAGTGGACTCGTTTGGTAATCTGTATCTTGCTGGTCAAGACAGTGATCGAGATCAACCATTTGTAATGAAGATCTCGCCAGAAGGCGACAGACTGTGGAGTGTTACCATTGAGGATGATGATGATGGTGACGGTGGTTGGGCTTGGGCCGTTAGCGTACATCCTACCACCGGTAATATCATGGTCTTGGCTGAAATGTATGGCGAATACGACTATAGTATTTTAGTCACCGTGGATCAGGACACTGGTCGTATTTTAGATCACGAAAAGTTTAGCGATTCTACTGCTGATGTTACGCTACATGACATGGCCTGGACCAGTACTGGAACTTATGTGTTGGCAGGAGAAAAACAAGGTGAGTTCGCTGACGAACTTGAGGTAGTTCCGCAATCTGGCAGTACCACAGGCACAATCCTTATATTAAGAAGTGCTGTTGATGTTGAGCCAAGCACTAGTTGGCAGATTGGCGGTACAGGATTTAGCGTATTTGAAAGTATTGCTAACATTGAACGCTACACAGGTCTAACTGGTACTACACAAGAAGGTAGTGGTGCCACATTTGACATCATTAACAACGGCAATGGAACTTATAGTGCTAGTGTTGTTAATGGTGGCTCTAACTATCTACCAGGACACAAGATCAAGATTTTAGGTACAAGTTTAACAGGTGCTGAAAATACTAGCACATTTACTAGTGGTGCTGAATATACAGCTGGACAAGTAAATTTTGCTGGTACCGGTGGTATTTTTGCTCCTTGGTATGTTGGCGTTAACTCCGCACTTACAAGTATTACATCATTAATAACCACAGGAACAACGCTTACACTTACAGTCGGTGGTGCGACTACATCAACTAGTGTGGTTACTGTTGGAGAATTTGAAGGGAACGCACTGTATGAAGTTGGTGATCTTAGTTTCTTTGGAACTAGCGGTACAAGCATTGACAGTATTACTGTAGGCAATGGTACTTACGGTACTGGAGCAACACCTGCTAACGACATCATCCTCACAGTGGCTGCTGCGGATGCGGGTGTTATTACTCTTGTAACTAACAGCGGAACAGCCGCAGGAACTTTTGGTGCTACTGCTACTGCGGTAACAGGTACTAACTACGAAGTAGGTAGTGGATTTGAACTTACATTTGAAAGTTCAAGATACAGTAACCTTTACACTGACTACAACTACTCCAATATCACTAACCAAGGTTCTAACTATGTAGAAAATGATATCATTGTTATCGCAGGAACAAGCCTAGGCGGAACAAGCCCAGCAAACGATCTAACTGTGAGAGTATATGCGTCAGGTGGCACAGTTGGATATGTTAACGAATTCTCAGGTACCAGCCAATCAACAACTTGGAAGTTTGAAACAACTACACAGGTTGATTTTGCTGGCACAGGTACCTGGAATATTACCTATCCATTGAGCGAAGAATCTGTGTTGATTACTCCTTCATGGCAGCGTACTTTTGGTACATTGGTCAACTACTCAGATAGAATCGGTTCTGTAGCATTAGACACTGGTAACAACATCATTGCTGTGGGTATGGCTGCTGGTGAAATATCGACCAGTACTACTACTATTCGAGATCTTGCCGTAGTCTATAAGTTTAACAGCGAAGGTACTCTACTGTGGACTCGTCAACTCAACGAAGTCAACGACGATTGCTATGCTAGAAGTGTGGTAACCATCGGTACAGACATCTATGTCACACACTTTAGTACTGATGACGGAGACACAGTAGTTACTAAACTAGATGCCAGTGGTAACATCAAATGGCAGCGTATAACCAACAGCGATGACGACACCTGTATTGCTCGCACAGCCGACGGTGATCTGATAGTAATCTCTGAAGCCTACTACAATTTTGCCGACGATGATGGTATTAAAATAATCAGATTCAGTCCTAATGGCGAAGTTGTTTACAAGCGTTGGTTAACGGCCACTACCAATGACGATACCTGGTTGGCCACACCTCGTGGATTGACTACAGATGCCCACAGTTTCTATATTGGTGCGTATTTTAGTACTGACGACTATGAATCAGGATTAGCAGTTCGACTACCCCTAGACGGTTCAGGCACAGGCGAACACGGTTCATTCAGTTATGTCGATGTCAATAACGAAACCAGTAACTGGCTGTCAACTGGCATTGAAGACGAAAACTTTACTGTTGGAGAACTTGATCTAGAATCCGAAAACAACTATGCCGGTCCGTTGGCCGACGGCAACCATCCCTACATCAACACTGGAACCACAGTCACAGTGAGCATGGGTGATTTCTATGTTGACAGTTACTACCCAGGGTTGACTGTGGAACCTGTTCGTGATACAGATGGTGGCAGTATTGTGTTTGCCGATGGCTCAAAGCAGAGCACCAGTGCTACAGACATTCCGCAACGCATTTATACTGGACAGCGTTATACATTGAGTATGAAAGATCGCGGACATCACATCCTATGCGACAGATCCGACGACAATATTGTAATCCCTTACAACGCTCGTGTTCCTTTTCCTATAGGCACTGTGATTACCATTGTTAATAGAAGCAGCGATACTATCAACATTAGTAAAGAAGGCGGTAGTATTGAAGTAATGTTGGCCGGTGATGGGTTCTATAGTTATTTCGACCTAGCACCATACGGTGTTGCTACACTGCTAAAGATCGGCATTGAGTCTTGGATGATTTCCGGCAATGTTAGCCCAGACTAAGGAGACACTATGCCTATATCACAGATATTAATGACAGCAGGCTCCGCCGGTGGCGGTAGTCCTCCAGCAGACTTCACTGTCGAATGGTGGCAGAAGGTTGAAAACAACAACAACAATCCGCGTCCTTGGTCAGTGGGTCTATATCCTACACAACAGTTGGCTATAAGTTACGAAAGTGGTCTCAATGACTACTTTTGGGTTAATGACAATTCTGTCAACAATACTGCACAGAGTCACATTGGAGCAGGGTGGCGTCATATAGCCTATGTGCGTAGTAGCGGTGTGATCCGAGGCTACATCAACGGCACACAATATACTCCAGACTTTGTCAGCACCGAACGGATAACTGGAACCAATGTACCATTATATGTGGGTACCGGTGAAACAGGTGCGGGCACCTACAAGGGCTATATTACCAATCTACACATTATGAAAGGTGTGGCCAAATACACCAGTCAATTTACACCATCAACAACGCCTGTACAACTTGCTACGGGTTCGGTGTTCTTACTGCCCGCATTGAATCAAAATAGTGAGTTTTATAATAGTGCCGAAACAGCAGTAGGATTTGAAACAGGATCGGTAACTTGGAGCAGTGACACACCATTTACTACGACAGAAGGTCCTTACATACAACTAAGCAATCAGTCGTCTACTAATATGATTGATTTCTCCGGCAGCAACTACAACAGTGATCTATTAAATGTCAAGGCAGGGTGGACAGTCAGCGACGGTGCTGGCCAAACAGGCACAGTGACCAGTGATGCCGTTGATATAGGCAACTACATTAGAATTGGTGTAAGTTTTACTCCAGCCGCTGGTATCTATACTTGGACATTTACACAGCCATCACCGGGTGGCAGTTTATATTTTGACGGCTCTAGTTATCTCAACTATGGTGCTAGTGCGTACTGGGCAATAGATGCTCCGTGATGCTAGACCTACCTAGAGATCTTGCTGAACAGATACAACATCGGCGTGATCTAGATCCCCGTGATAGAGGAACGAGAGGCTGGCAGAGTAAACCTTACACTGACCAGCCTTTTCCATGGTTTGACAGTGTATATAGGGCTGTGGAAGCACAGGAAGGCCCAATAGATAGTTGGTGGTTTAATGTAAACACACCGGGCGAATATACAGGTTGGCACAGTCACAGTCGTTGGGCACGAGTAGGTGTACTGTATGTACAGGTTCCTGCGGGTGATATAGAGTTTAAGCAGGGTGGAGCATATTGGACAGAAACTCCTAAACCTGGTGATTTACTAGTATTTCCCGGAGATTTAGAGCATAGAGTTAAACCTAACACTAGCACTGACATAAGAATTAGTGTAGCATTCAACTTTAAGAAACGGTAAATACAGCAATAATTTCAGGATACAAACATGGCTTTAAGTTTTCCACCAAATCCCCAACCGGGCGATACCTACGTAGCTCCTAACGGCTATACTTATACATGGGACGGTACTAAGTGGTACGTATCTAGTAGCGGAACAAGTAGTGGCGGATCTGGTCCTTTTGTTGTCAAAGACGAAGGCAATATTGTAAACACAACCACTACAATACTTAATTTTGTGGGTAATGCAATTACTGCAACCAGCACAGGATCACAGGTTAACATCACAGTTTCTGCACAGGATTTAACAACTGCAACTACTGCAACATTAGGCGGCGTTAAGATCGGAACAGGAATTAGTATTACCAGTAGCGGAACTATCAGCGTAAGAGAAGGACTGCAATATTGGACAGAAAGTAAAACTGTAGTAGACAGCAGTCAAACAGCAGTGGTCAGCCTAATTGTTACCGGTACACAGACTAATATAGATGCAGTATTAAAAGCACAAGGATTAGGGGCTGTAGCCAACGACGACACAGGAAATAAGCGTGGCGAATACGCAGTTGACTGGCAGAGAATTAGAAGCACAACAGATCAAGTAGCTAGTGGCAATTTTTCTGTTATTGGTGGCGGCAGCTTTAATCAGGCCACAGGATTACACAGCGTAGTCGTTGGGGGCAATAATAATACAGCTGATGCAGACTATGCATTGGTATTAGGCGGAGTTAACGGTAATGCTAGAGGCATTAAAGGTGCTGTGATTGTACCTCACTATGCCACAGGCGGACAGAGCAATTCAAGCGGTAAGATTCAAACAGGTCATTACCTACTAGGTGGCAATACTGTATTAAGTGCTAGCCCAGTAGACTTGACCACAGACGGTTCGGGTAACATAGATGCAACTAATCAGATCACACTGGTTGACAATTCGGCAATCTACTTCTCGGGCACAATTATTGCAAAAGAATTGTATCCTACAGCAAATCCAGAAATTGTAGTTTGGGATCTAAAAGGCACAGTGTATAGAAATGCAGGCAATAGCACTACTAACTTATTGTCAATTGTGAACCCAACAGTGGTTAACGGCAATACTGCAACCACATGGCAAGTCAGTGTTACTACCGAAAACAATATTGGATGCTTATTAGTACAGGTACAGGGGCCTAGCGACAAACAAATTCGTTGGGTAGCCAAGATAGAAACAATTGAACTAGCTGATGCAGGAATGTAAATAACACTATGGAATTCTTAAAATCTCTAACTAAAAAACCTGTGGTACGTGAAAGCATCAGCTACGAAGATGCACTGTTAGCACGTTTGGAAAAAGAAGCTGACCGTGCAGCCAACATTGATAAAGTTGACACTGTTACTATGGACGTTCCGTTATTAATTCGTGTGTTTGAACTGGTTCGTGAAGATGTAAAAACAGACATGGACCTGCATAATCTTGTTGAAAGGCTGTTATCCATTAAAGACAAAGGCACACTCACAATGGCAGATTACGAAACAGTCAGTGCTGCCCAAAGTAGCCCAGATTCGGGTCAGATGCCCAAGCAAGACGAAAGTGTTGACGTGAGCATGTTAAAAATGTTAGCAGGGATTAAACGATGAAAGCTAGCGATATCATTAGAGAATTATTATGTCTTATTGATATAATTGACGGAAAACAACAAGTTTCAGTAGCACCTGCACCTGAAATAACAGCAGTAGATCTAACACCTGCTACTGAACTAGACGATGGGCCTCGTAGATTTAAACAGATCTTCGACATCCTGTCCGCTGAACGTAGTCAACAATACGACAACAGCCCTGCAGAAGTAATTGCAGGTATTGCCAGTGTAACAACTGACGCAGGCGGCAACGTCAAACACCCAGCTGATCTAAGAGTAAAAGATCCCAGCATGTATCCAAATTATCAAGGACCAAATTAATGAGCCAATATTTTACACCGTTTCGTATCGACGAAGCCAGCACCGCAACAAACACAGTCAAGTATCAGACTGTTACATTAACAGCAGGTGCAGTCAGTACCAGTACCGCAATTACATCTAGACGTATTGCTATCTCCAACGGAGCAAGCCCTGCGTTTATAGCATTTGGTGCAACACCAGTAGTCAGCACCAGCACAGGATTGCTAGTTCCTGCTAATACTTGTTTAACATTTAACTTCAAGAGCGGCGATAAAGTTGCGTTAATATCTGCATCAAACTCTGCCGTTAGCATTATTGATCTAGATTAATGGCACAAGAGATTCGTCAGAATACCACTAACTACCAGCATCCCCACGAACCTAACCTATTGAACGTCCATAAGGCTATGGACTATAACACTGACGGTAAGCCTGAACTGCGTGTTACTAACAGTTTAAGTTTAACCAGTGCTCCATGGTACTTACAAGTATCAAGAGGATTAGTTACTGGTGCTCGAAATGTATTCAAAGCAGGATACAATCCTAGTATTGCTAACAACACAGAAGAAAGCATATGGAGTCATAGTGTTGCTTATCCTTGGGCGTCCTGGGGAGCAGGTGGCACACTAAGTTGTGTTAGTTCCAGTGCTAGTGATACTGGAACATTATACATTACAGGATTAAAAGCCAGCGACTGGACTGAAGTAACAGAACTAGTAACAATGACAGGAACGACTCCTGTAGTTACTACTAATAGTTTTATACGTATCAACAGTTTGTCCTACAGTGGAAGTGATACCAACGTTGGTGAGATACACACATATAGAAACGGCGGAGTAGTAGGCTATGTCGGAGCGGGTGAAGGGCAAGGCCAAATGGCTCAGTACACTGTACCTGCTGGATATACCGCATACTTGTTAAATGGTAGTACTAACATAGGCAAAGGTAACGACGGCTTTGGTAAGTTCAAGTATCGTATATACGGCGGATCATTCCAAACAGCCATAACATTCCTACTGTTTCAATCTACGTTTGATTATACATTTGACGCACCATTAGCCCTGCCAGAAAAGACTGACTTAGATGTTACATTACTAGCAAGTGTATCTGGTACTGCCGCCGGTTGTGCTTACAGTTTAATTTTGATACAGAACGTACTATAAATATTAGCACTTAATAAAAGGTATTTAAAATGAAGAAATTATTAGCATTATTATTGTTAGTCCCAGTACTAGCATTTGCACAAAAAACACCAAAGGGTGTTACGTATGACGCACAGATTTTAAGAGTAAGCGATGGCGACACAGTTGTTATCGCAGCACCCTTTCTACCTGCACCGCTCAAGCCAGAATTGGCTGTCAGAGTCTTTGGGGTTGACACACCCGAAAAAGGATTCCGTGCTCAGTGCCCTTCAGAAGCACAGCGTGGGGAAGCAGCATCCGCTTTCACTAAAAATGCAATTGCCCAAGCAGCCGCACAAGGCGGAAAGTTTCAAGCAACACTTTATGGATGGGATAAGTTTGGTGGTCGTGTACTCGGTGACATTTTAATTAACGGACAAAGTCTACGTGCTGGATTAATTGCCAACGGCTTTGCACGTGAATACTACGGCGAAGCTAAACAAAGCTGGTGCCAATGAAACAATTCCTAAATGATATCATTGAAGGGCTAGCAAGGTTCGGATGCGGACTAGCCGGACTTCCTTATCCAGCGGATTATCCTGATGAGTAATGGCTATTACAATTTTTGGAAAGTAAAGAAAGAGCAGCCTAAATTCAGTGAAATGGAATTAGCACTGATGGAGGGCGGGCACAGCATAGAAAAACCTAAGAAAGAGACTTACTCATTTATCAAGTCTCTTACTGGTAAAGAACCCACCTTAGGGCCCGTTGTCGTAACGGTTAAGGCTTAGGCCTAGGCGTCCGGATGAATAAGACTGTACCCCGTCAGTGTACGCTGGAGAAAGTAACCAGCAATAATACGCTAACTGTAATTGTGAGATAACTACACTATGTTCACATTAACTAGAAATTCACTAATAGTATTTCAAATACTAGCACACCTTTCATTTTTTATACTGCTTTACTACGGTACACTAGCACAATGGGCTATTGCGGCAGGATTGTATCTTTTCTTTGCTACCATCGGCGGCACAGTAACTTACCATAGATTACTAACTCACAGATCGTTTAAAGCACCTAAGTGGTTTGAGTATTTTGGTACAGTAGTTGGATCCATTGGCGGCGGCGGATCCAGTTTAGGATGGGTAGCTGTGCATAGAGAGCACCACAAATTCACTGATCAAGAAAAAGACCCTCATAGCCCCTGGATTAAAGGATTTTTTAGAGTCCAATTCCTAAGCATGTTTGAGGTTCCTAATATTCGATATGTTCCTGATCTGTTGCGTTCTAAATTCCACATGTGGATGCATCATTACTACTGGCTAGTAAATTTAATTTATATCACCGTCATCTGCCTAATTGATCCGTTTGCTATTATCTATGCATACTTTGTTCCTACATTATTTGTATGGCATGCCGGCAGCTTTACCAATACAGTAAATCATTCTCTAGGATATCAAAATTTTGACACAGGTGATCGCAGCACTAATAATCTTATCACAGGATATCTAATTGCCGGAGAAGGTTGGCATAACAATCATCATGCTCGTGCAAGCGATCCGCAGTTCGGCAAGAAGTGGTGGGAATTTGATTTAGGTTGGCAAGTAATTAAGCTCGTGAAAAAGGACTCCTAGGAGTCCTTTTTACATCTAAAATTATTTTTGGCTATGCCTTAATATATTATTTTTTATTAGATGCACCTGCATTGACAAAACTATACATTTTTTCAGCAGTTTCTAAAACTTTTTCAAGTCCTGGATAACTTGGCATTTCTACCTTGCTAACGATTTGACCAGTCTTCTCATCGCGAGTAGCAGTCATTTCCCAGCCTTGGAATTTAGCATGGAAGTCTTCTTGTACTAGGCTTTTTGCCATGCCCAAGATGTCTGTACGGATTTCATAACCGTTCTTGTTGAATTTAACTTCTGGTAGCTTTGGGGTTTCAAAATTTGACATATTATTCTCCTTGTGTGTAATGTCTGTGTAAACAGCAACTTTGCTGTCTATATATTTATTATACATAGACTGCCTATGTATAGCAAATGATTTTAGAACTTTTTTGTTCGTTCCTGAATGATAGTAATTGCTTGTTCGCTGAGAACCACTTCATAATGATTATATTCTATTTCTATTAGTTCCATATCAGCGTGATGGCGTTGGCTAGCAATACTAACAACACCGTCATTGGGCTCTGTCATGAAAGCACTTTGACCCTTTACAGTGACTATGTTAGTCCATGGATGTTGAATCTTAATTTTGTTAGCCTGCTTCATTACCCAACTGCTAGGACCAATGTCACGCATTAGTCTGCTGAATGGCAAGAAATACTTTGCATAATCAGCTACTTCTGCCCCACCATACGGAGTACTGATAGTAACAGCACCTAATACTTGTTTGGGTATAGCATTGGCAATATGTAGGGCATATATTCCGCCTAGACTATGTGCAACAAATGCAATATCTTTAACATTTTTTAGTTCTGACAACATGTCTTTGAGATTGTTTTCAAAACCGTTGCGGCTGTCGTAGTTGATATCTATACCGCTACCAATTTTATTTCTAATATAGTTGAAGCTTTCGCTAGTGGCATTGGCCCCGTGAATATACACCAAGTTCATGCCAATATTTATTAGTTTCCGTATATGGCTTTAGCTTCTTCGATTTTACCTTGACGAGCAAGAATGGAGGCAGCACGAGCTTGACCAATGCTTAGGCAAATTTCGTATAATGTGTTTAAAAAGTTTTTCATAGGTAAGATTCCTTTTGGGAGTTAAATTGTCGGATATAGTTTTCCAACTGTGCGGCATCGGTAATGCCTTTGGTACTTAGATATTGATCTAAGCGAGTTTGATAGCTAGACCCTGGGAACATTTCGGATAGACGTTCCAACATGGCTAGCATTTTTTCTGATATGTACTTCATATTTTTCCTGTGTGTTAATGTGTAGTACTCATGGTTTCTACTGAGTATTTAGTAAGTATATGCTGCGACCGCACAAATTACAAGGTTTTAATACACCAATAAGTGTGCTATACTTGTTAACACATACGCTAAATATTAAAAAGGATTTACCACTGTGAAGAGAAACACTCGTAGTCTACTAGAAGAACTAAACGATATTGCAGTTAAAAAAGATACTGAAGCAGTTATCGAAAGTCGTGCCACACATGTGATAGACAGTGCTATCAATTTGATTCAGTCTATCAAAGAAAACTTTGATCCCGAAACTGCATACGAACTAGAGCGTAGACTGTTAAACAGTATCAAAGCCGCAGATCCTGCTAAATTTACACGTGGTATACGCAAACTACGTGACAGTAAAGAAACAGCCAAGACTCTGAAGCTAGTCGAAGGCGATGTCAAAGATGACTGATTTTTGGGCATATCAGGCGTTTTTTTTAAATCGGACTAAATAAAATTACAATGCTCCTGAGCGGAGCTTGGCATTACGATTAAGGAGATTATTATGCCTGGTATTAATAGAATTCACGGTGGAGTTACAGCAGAATTTCTGATGAGTGCTTACCAACAAACATTTATCAAGATCACTGGAACTGGTATTGGTACAGCTGACAGCGTAAACGGTACAACTGGTGCTATCACTGATGGGAACTTCAGCAAGTCCATCCGTGCTATCCAAACTATCGCTACAACAAGCTGGATTGGCCCACGTGCTGATAACGGTTTTGTAATTATGGTTGACGGTGCAACAGCTCAGCCTACTGGTCCAGCTTATGACACAGACAGCAGCCCAACATTTGCTGAACGTCTAGCAGCAGTGCTAGATGCAGCTACTGGCGTAACAACTACTGTTGTTGTTCCTGGTATGTTAGCAGCTAACGTATCTTAATTCGTTAAGTTACACGAGACAAGGGAGTTTTTACTCCCTTTTCTTTTGACTATAAATATCTACATAAAGTAGGTACATAATGCAAGTAATTGAAATAAAAACTCTAATCGATATCACCGATACAGGAGTACGCAGACCTAGTCAAGGAACACAGCAACAAGGCGATCAATTTAAAAATTGGATCACATTAAAGCAGTGCGTGGAATTACGCAGCGTAGTAGAGTACGACCAAGTACCAACAGTTGACACTGTGGATATTAAGGGCCTGGGATTTGGCAGAGTATACAAAGGTAAGCACTCTGTATGGACATGGAGACTGCGACCAGACCGCGACGGCATTTATGCAGACTCAACTGGTCCAATTGGCAGCTTACTTGGAGATATCGACCAAGTGCCAATTATTCAAAAGTTAACCGAAACTATAAATATAGACAAGCCGGTTTTTGATCTAACGGATCCGGAGTTTAAAAATACAACTATCAAATTGCTAGGTAGTGATTAAACAATTTAGATAGGAAAATCAACAATGGGGAAAGTTATTAACATGCCTACTCAAGCAGAAAGACTGAGCGTAGTCGAAACAAAGGTGCACCATGTGAACGAAAAGCTCGACGATTTAAAAGTAGACGTAAAGGAAATGCACGACTGCCTTGACAATACTCGAGATACAGTACTTGCACAGTTAAATGTGATGACTGATGAGTATCGTACTAATGCCTCTAAATATTATGAACACGCTAATCAGCTGAACGATAAACAATCTGCACAGCACGAAGAGCTGGCCGGTAAGATTGATGAATTAGAAAAATTTAAAAACAAATGGACATATATGTTACTAGGCGGTGCAGCCGTGCTAGGTTGGGTAACTGGCCATATAGATAAAATTGCGAGCTTCGTAAAATGAGAGCTAGAGAATTCCTACTCAAAGAAGCAGAGCCCACATTGGCAGATGCATTAAGAGCTGCCGCTGCACAGCAACAGGCAGCACAGCAGCCTAAACTAGGACAGCCTACAGATCCTAATGCAGTTAAACAAGGAGTAGGAGCACAGCCCGCACAAGGTTCTGCTAGTCCAACTCAGGTTACTCCGGGCGGTACACAACCTGCTGCAAAGAAACCAATGGGCATCGGACAGTCGTTTATTTCCGGATTAACCAAAGGCAAAGCTGATAGTTTAGGAGGTGTTGCTAGCATGGCAAAGCAGGGTATTAAAAATGCGGCTGCAAATCAACTAGGACTTAGGGGTACTGTAAACGCAATGGGTGGTCAACAAGCAGCAGCACCTATGCAAAAGCCAGAAGATTTAGGAATGGCACTAAAGCCGGGACAGACTATAGACTTACCTAATGTGGGCAAAATTAAAGTAACTAAGAGTGGACCGCAGGGTATTGAACTGGATACTAGTCAAGCAACCAGCATCGGAGTACCTAAGTTGACATTGAATCCTAAAGACTTACTACAAAAATGAAAATAGTTCAACTTTTAGATGTTGCCATGCCACTTACTAACGAAGAACATAACTTCTTAGAAAACCACACAGGTAAAATTAGAATTACAGGTCTAACAGAACGTGATCAGGTTGTTGCCAGAAATCTAGTGCGTAAAGGAATTTACGAAATAAGTAACGATAATGAACACATTTTCAAAACGTCAAATGAAAAAAATTCCTGATAGAGTATTCAGCAAGTTTGAAACTCTGGCCAAACGTGTGCTACACGATCTCAAAGCCAAAGGGCATATTATCCCAATACAACAAGCTGACGGATCTATTAAATTTGAAAAATTTCTTGTAACAAAGAACAAAGACGGACTGTATTCTGTGTCTGGCAGCAATATTGTTTACCGAGAAAATCTTAATCTCCCACAATCTGCTGCACTAATCGCAAACGATCTAGCATTGGGCAGAATACAAGATACTAAGATTATAGAATTAGACCGAGATTACGGATTTAAGCTGTTCGAAGAAGAGCTATATCAGCAGGCTAGCAAGCGTAAGAAGATTACACTGGACCAGTCAATTTTTTACGAAACACGATGCAGTATTGCAAAAACACAAAAAGATGCCCTAAAAACCCGCATCTTAAGATCCTTTAAGAAATTAATTGATATCACATAAATAATAGATATAACTTTTTTGGAAATGCCATGAAGACAACCGATTTTAATCAACACACCAGTTCTCATAAATTGAATGAGAACCTATACAAAAAGTTCGGCGTAAAAGTCGACTTTAACAAGTATAGCAGAGAGCAATTAGAAGATGCTCGTAATAAAATTCGTACTGAAATTCATCAGTTAGAAGCTAAGAGCAATTTTAATGATCTTTTAACTAATGAAACTTATCAGAAGAACAAACAACTAGTGGGACTGCTAAACACTCGCATTAAAGAAATGCTAGGTGAAAGTATTAGAGTTATGGAACGTAAGTTGTCTGGTGTAGAAAAGAAAGTAGCTGAAAAGTTTGATCCATTGAAGCATGTCAAGAATCCTACTAAAGGTGAGAAGGATGCTGCTAAGGATGTCAAGCGTGGTAGCTATGCAGATCGTGCAGCTATGCTAAGGTCAGCAGAAGCTGATGGTCGTTTAAAAGACCAAAAAGTTAAAGAAGGCGAAAAAACAGAAGGCAACGCATTTGGTGCAGCAGTTCGTAAAGCCAAGTCAGACGGTATTCAAAAGGGCGAAAAAGTTAAAGTCGGCGGAAAAGAATACGCAGTTAAAGAAGGCGACAAACAAACAATGAGTCGTGCAGCTAAAGGGCACGAAAAATACGGTAAAGACGGCATGGCAGCATTAGCCAAGGCCGGCAAAGAAGGCAAGGATCTTGACAAGATCCGTAATAAGTATGACAAGTATGATGAAGCAGTTGAGGAAGGTTTCCCAACTGTAGCAGATGCTAAAGCTCGTGCAGAAAAAGAAAAGACTACTGGCAAGTTTGACAAGAAGCAGACTAGCACAGGCACAGTCTACACTCGCAAGTCTAATACATTCACTGATGGCGGAGATGACAGCGATGTCAAGAAAGCCAAAAAGTCCGCTAAGGTCAAAGAAGGTTCTAAGAATCTTCCAGGCAATCAAGAAAAGATTGATGCCGATCACGATGGTAAGATTGAAAAGAGCGACTTAGCTAAATTACGTGCAGGAAAGAAAAAGATGAAAGAAAGCCAACATAGAAAAAACGTTAAACTAGTTAACGAAAGTATTCGTAGATTAATCAACGAAGACGAAGAAGGTAAAGCCAAAGCTATTACAGCCGGCACCGATATGGTCAACGACTTTACCAGTTGGATGACTCGTGTGGGTCAATATCAGACAAAGAGCATGATTGAGTTAGCTGACGCTATCCGTGCTAACATGGGTCAAGAGCAAGCTGAAACATTTAAGGGTGCAGTTGCTCCTGCTTTAGAAACAGCTCTAAACACATTAACACAAGCACGTGAGCAACTAAGCAATGCAGTTGCTGTGTTAGCAGGCGAGTCAAGCCCAATGGATACAATGGGTGCAGAGATGGGTGGCGACATGGGCGGTGCAGAAGCTGGCATGGACAGTATGAATGCAGGTAACGAAGAAGTTCCAATGGATGACGAATTCGGTGCAGCAGATGCAGCATCGGGTGGTGCAGAAATGGCCGGCCGTGAAATGCGTGAAAGCCGCAGATTGTTTGCTGCCAAACTAAACGAAGCACACAGCATCATTGCAAGACTATCTAAATGAGATTGTTTGAAGTTGCGGACTCGTTTGCTAGTGATCTAGAAATGGTCTTAAGGAATCAAATGGGGCGTAGTGATTCAAAGAATTCTACGCTTAAACTCACTTGGCCTGCTTTGTCAAACATGATGAAGAACATGGGTTACGGTGAAATTGATTCAAAAGGATTCCAGAAAATATTCGACGGTAATCCTTCGCTACAGGCCATTGTTCGCAACTTTAATGATACTGGAATCATTGTGTCGACTAAAGTCGACAATCCAGATGCTGAAGCCCAAGGTGGCGAAACGCCTGAACCAGGTGGCCAGACAGTTGATCAAATGGCCAGCTCCGCAGCCAATCAATTCCTTAACAGTCCGCTTTCTTAATCAACAGGCTGTCTAGTACAGTTTGATAATCATGATCGAGCCATTGGTAAGAAAAGAATTTTCTAATTTTTAATTTAGGCTTATGAACACTGTGCGGTCTACTTACATTTAATAAGTAGGCCGTATTTTTTTCTGCACTAAATCTACAACGTTCAGTAAGCTGGTCTAAGTGAAAGACGTTTTCCCCTTGTTCTTTAATGTTGCTTAGATGTTGCGTCTTGTCTGTTTCGTCGAAGAACACAGTAGAAGACTCGTCCGTTTGAAAATACCAATTCAAGTTGCAGCCTACTCCTAAATCTTTATGAGGTTGTAAATACCCTCTCCCAACAATTTCAGAATAGAATACTCGAGTAGGCGGTATACTCGATATTGGAGTTGAGTGTAGACTTTTAAATAATTCTATGTTATTAATTTTGTAAAGAAAAATAATAACATCTGGATAGCCATATTGGAATGCTAGCGGTCCTTTTAATTGCTCGTAGTCGAATGGTTTGAGTTCAAACTCGAATTTTTGAAAATAGTCTTGCATTGGCAAATATTTATAGTCCTTTATTTGCGTTATGATAAAAACTGTTGTATAATTAATACTATGATTTATACTCCACCACCTTTTGTAGAACACGTACAATATAAACCTTGCCAACAAATAAATGACCCTGTAACCCGTAAGAGAGTTTACCTAACACCTGACGGAGAAAAAACACCAAGTGTTACAACGATCCTTAGTGCTACTAAAGATCAAACGCATTTAATTGAATGGCGTAAGAGAGTTGGTGAAGAAAATGCTGCACAGATAACTAAAGAAGCTTCTGGGATCGGTACAGCTATGCATAATAACTTAGAAAGATTCCTTGCTGGACTAGAGCGTCAGCCGGGCAACAATCTGGTGCATGTACAGGCCAATAAGATGGCCAATGTTATCATTGAGCAGGGATTAAAAGATGTTAACGAAGTTTGGGCAATGGAGCAGAGTCTGTACTTCCCGGGACTATATTCGGGTACTACTGACCTAGTAGCAGTGTACAAAGGTAATCCTAGTGTATGTGACTATAAACAGACTAACAAACCTAAGAAAGCAGAATGGGTTGAAGATTACTTCTTGCAGCTAATGGCTTATATTTTAGCACATAACGAAGTCTATGGGACAGACATTCGTGAAGGGCATGTATTCATGTGCAGTCGCGATCTACAATATCAACAATTCGATCTAACACCAGATAACTTTAACAAATACCAAGACATGTGGCTAGCTAAAGTTGAAGACTACTACGTTAATTACTACAAGTGAAAGCCGAAGACATCGTCTATACTCCGTTAGATTTACCCTGTTGTCCAGAAATTGATCTAGACAGGCTAACGGCATGGATGACACAGGTATACCCGCAGAAACATCTACTGCAACAAACTGGAAACTATCTCATTGCAGGTATTAATGAAAAAGATGTATTCCCTTGGGAAGTAGTATGGGCAAAAGCATTAGATTGGCAGTCTAATTTTGATAAAGAATTTCCTGAGTTAGTAAATTATATTGTTAACGATTGGGGCATCCCTGAAAACGAAATAGTTGCAATGACACTGTTACCTAAACGTGCAAGTGCTGTGTCAAAGGAGTTTTGGCACAGCGATCTTGATAAGCTAGGACTACGCTTCTATATAAGTTTTGAAAATAGAGAACAGGACAAGTTGTTGTTCAAAAAGACATTAAGCAGCGAATGCAAAGAAGAAAATCTATTTAGAACATTTCAAACAGATGCAGGTCTTGAACATACTGTACATACTGCACATATACTAGGCGATCGTCAACCTTATTATTTGAATAACTATCTAGCAGCACACAACGTAAAGAATACCAGTGCTGATAGACGAATAGCTGTGATTGTTGCAACTTCCTACGAAGTTAACCAACAGAGCAAATTAAAATCTAAAATAAATGATTTAATAGTAGCAAGTGCTCAAAAATATCACCAGCAGGCTATATTTTGGCATGACTGGTCTGATGCAATTTCTTGACCATTAAGCCACATTCTTTTTACTTTGGCAAAGTCTAATTCAGTATCTGTACTGTCACATACTCGAAGTTGATCAGTAGTCCAATCCATAATATCAGTACAGGTTAACAGTTGAGCAGACATTGCTCTGTACTCGTTGCTGAATATAACTTTTTCTAAAAACTCATATATGTCAGTAGATCCTACACATACAAAACCTTCAAGAGATTGATCATTTTCCACAAAAAATGTCATGGGATAGACATCGTTTTCGTCAAAATTTGTCAAAATTCTATATCTAACCTGCTGACTAACTGTCAAGTAGTTACGCAGTAGCTCTTGCTCATTGTCAGTTAAAGATAGTTCTAAAAATTTAGTAGGATTGCTAAAATAGCTAGAATCTACCCTAGGGCTAAAGTTGATGCGTCTTATAAAGTAAAACATTATCATAGTATTTATTTCCCAGGGTAGTCAAACCTAAACGACATGATAAATACCCTTATACTAGGAATGTTACCATGGCTGTTATTCAGATTTCAAAAATTCAATTACGTAGAGGGCAGACTGCTGAGCAGGGCATGCCTCAGCTAGCCAGCGGAGAAATGGGCTGGTCAGTTGACGAGCAGCGACTATTCATTGGCAACGGCAGTGTTGCAGAAGGTGCTCCTGCGGTAGGCAATACAGAAGTTCTTACTGAAGCAAGAATGTTTGATTTATTGAGCACGGGCAAGTTTACAGCAACTAACTATACCTATGTTGGCCACACTATTACTGCAACTATCACAGGAGTTTTAGGGGCAAACTTTCCAGTAGTGCGTACACTGCAAGAAAAACTAGACGACTCTGTTAGTATGTTTGATTTTGGCGTAGCAGATAAAACTGACTGCACAGCCAAGTTCCAAAAAGCAATTGATGAAATTTATTTAAGGTCCTTTGATAAGACATTACCGAAGAGTCGTGTTCCTGTTAATGTTCCTGCAGGTACTTACTATGTAACCGGTACAGTGTATTTGCCACCGTATGTAACTCTAGTAGGTGCAGGTATTGATAAGACTGTGATTCGTTCCATCGGTACAGGTAACACAACTATTTTTGAAACTATCGGCGGCGACAGTACTCCAAGTGTGCGAGTCACGGGAACAAATATTGTTTCTCCTAACAATCCAAGACAAATTAAAATTTCTGGAATGACCTTGGAACATACTGGCACAATGTTGACTACTCAGACAACTCCTATGATTGTGTTAAACTATGCAGCAGACACAACAATCTCTGATATTAAATTCTTAGGTACATATGTATCTGGTGCTACTGCAACCACAGTTAATTCTGCGATCGAGTTAGGATATCTCAGCAAAGACTTAACTATCGAACACTGCCATTTTGAAGATTTATCTTACCCTGTTATTTCTAATTGGAATGTGAGCGATGTTAAGATCGTGAACAATACTTTTGATACCTTGTATCAAGGTATCACACTGTCCAATGCATTAACAACATCCAGTGGAAGGAACATTGGACCGATTCGTGTAGATATTCAAGAAAACAAATTTATCAACATTGAACGTCAAGGTATCTTTGTAGGTGCAAACACTTCAACCAACAATCAGATCAACAGTGAAAATAATCACTTTATTAATGTTGGTAACAACGGCAACGGAGATGCTGACCCTGCACACCCAATCATTACTTTTGCCAGCCATGGCAATAGTTCAACCAATGACAACTTTGAGCGTCTATGGTACATGCAGACCACAGTATTAGACACTCCTCAATACGAGATCATTGAAGGTACTGCCCAGGTCAGATTAAAGTTCACAGACAGACAACCTTTACCAGAAAGCACCAGTACTCAAACTTTATTGAAGATACCTTACAATTCCACAGTTACCAGTGTGACTATTGATTACACTTTGGAAAAAGCTGGATTGGCAAGAAAAGGCACATTAAGCGTAGTGGCCAGTGATGTGGGCGTTTCTTATAAAGACTCATATGCTGTAGCGGGCAGCAGTGACGGCGATGTGGTATTCTCCGCTGCCTTTTTGGATCACGGACCGGTTGATCGCAACGATACATTGACTGTACAATATACTAATCCTGTTGCTGCTGGCACAGGTACTGTAATTTTTAACGTAGCGTATTACCGATAATTTATGTTCAACCTATCTCCGGATGAGAGATTGAGTGCCTGGGCCGATCACAGGCACAGTCTCGACTCTTCAGAAAATCCCTTAGAAACACTAATTGAGTTTTGGGATCACCCTCCATATGTTCCTTTCAATAGGAATGTAGATCCGTATAATCAACGTAGCTGGCCTACTCCTTGGGAAATCCTTATTGAAAACAAATATGACGATTTTACCAAAGTATTAATGATAGCCTGGACATTAAAGTTAACTGCCACGTTTAAAGACAGCAAGATAGAGATAAAAACATATACAGATGCACACAGATCCAGGCAGTACAATCTAGTGTTCATCAATGATGAGTTTGTTATTAACTACACAGATAATGGTATAAACACACCTAGCGACATCCCCGAGTCATTTCAACTAGAAAATCTAATTGAAGTACAGAGGCCTAGGTAAATATCACTCTAAGTAGAAAAAAGAAAAGCGGGCTCTCGGGCCACAAAATAAAAACAACAGGTGGACAATGACTATTCAAGTAGTTAAACGTAGTGGACAGCGAGTTCCACTAGATATTTCAAAAATACAAAGACAAGTAGCATTTAGCTGCCACGGAATAGATGGTGTAAGTCCGTCTATGATCGAGATCAAAGCACAATTAGAATTCCACGATGGCATGACCACCAATACAATTGACGAATTGCTGTTAAAGGCAATGGTTGATCTAATTGATGAATCTGAGAATCCGGAAATAAATCATACCAACTATCAATACGTAGCAGGACGCCAGCGTCTAAGTATGTTGCGTAAAGAAGTATACGGTGATTACGAGCCACCTAAATTATTCAACATCGTTAAGAAGAATGTTGAGTTAGGCATGTACACTAGCGAACTGCTAGATTGGTACACAGAAGACGAATGGAACATTATTGATCTATTCATTGACCATGCAAAAGACGAACAGTACACATTTGCTGCCATTGCACAGTTAGCTGAAAAGTATCTAGTACAGAATCGTGCCACTAACACAATATACGAAACGCCACAAGTACGTTATGCAGTTGCCGCCGCCACAGCATTCCATTCCGAACCTAAAGATGTTAGACTAAAGTGGGTAAAAGAATACTACGAATGTGCCAGGGACGGCCACTTTACGCTAGCCACACCTGTTCTCGCCGGTCTAGGCACAACCACTAAACAGTTTAGTAGTTGTGTTCTTATCAGCACTGACGATACACTGGACAGTATCTTCGCATCAGGCGAAATGATGGCCAAATATGCTTCAAAACGAGCCGGTATTGGTCTCGAAATTGGCAGAATCAGACCGTTAGGTGCTCCTATTCGCAACGGTGAGATCAAGCATACTGGAATGATTCCTTTCTTGAAGAAATGGTTCGCAGATTTACGTTCATGCTCACAAGGCGGTATCCGCAATGCCAGTTGCACAGTGACATATCCTATTTGGCACGCTCAGTTTGAAGATCTTATTGTACTAAAGAATAATCAAGGTACTGAAGAAAATCGTGTGCGTCAAATGGATTACTCAGTTGTAGTTAACAAGATGTTTTGGAATCGCTACAAGCACAACGAAAACATTACATTCTTTGATCCTAACGAAGTTCCTGACCTACATCGAGCATTTTATCGCGACTCTACAGAGTTTGAGAAGTTATACTTACAGTATGAACAAGATAAGACAAAAAAGAAAAAAGTCCTACCCGCCGCAGAAGTGTTTAAAAACGGCATACTTAAAGAGCGTACGGATACTGGAAGAATCTACTTTGTCAACATTGACAACGTCATCAACCAAGGCCCGTTCGATACAACTCTTGACCCGATATATCAATCAAATCTCTGCCAAGAAATTCTCTTGCCCACCCGACCTTTTCAACGCATTGAAGACCCGGAGGGCAGAATTGCTCTTTGCACTCTTGGATCAATAAACTGGGGTGCATTCCGTAACCCGCAAGATATGCGTAAGGCCTGCAGGGTATTGGTACGTAGTCTAAGCAACTTACTAAACTATCAAGACTTCCTAAGTATTCAAAGCAAGTTAGCCAACACAGACTTTGAACCATTAGGTGTTGGTATTACTAACTTAGCCTACTGGCATGCCAAGCGTAGTTTCAAATATGGTGAAGCTGAAGCACTAGCAGAAGTCAAACGTTGGATGGAACATCAAGCATACTATCTTACTGAAACAAGTGTCGAGCTTGCCCAAGAGCGTGGGCCATGCGGACGTAGTCAGCACACTTATTACGGTAAGGGAGTGTTTCCTTGGGAACGTAGAAATCCGGGAGTTAACGAACTAACAGACTTTACTCCCAGTATGGATTGGGAGCCGTTACGTGAACGTATGAAAAAATATGGTATTCGTAATGCTACCTTGATGGCCGTGGCACCGGTTGAGTCCAGCTCAGTTGTGTTAAACTCCACCAACGGAATTGAAATGCCGATGGAATTGATTTCTGTAAAGGAATCGAAAGCTGGATCGTTTGTACAGGTCGTGCCAGAGTACAGACGTTTAAAGAATCGTTATCAGATGATGTGGGAACAGACCGACTGTGTTGATTACCTGAAGACAGCCGCAGTATTAGCAGCTTACATTGATCAATCATTGAGCACTAACACATTCTATAATCCAGCACACTTTGCTAACGGTAAAGTTCCTGCTACATTGATTGCTAAGAACTTGATGCTTGCATACAAGTGGGGCATTAAGACCATTTATTATAGTCTAATTAATAAGGTAGGTGCCAAGACTAACGTCACTGCAACTACACAGGTTAATGGTATAAACGGATTTGCAATTAATGCAGCAGACAATGTTATCATTTATGATGACGCCGATTGCGAGGCATGCAAGCTATAATGGATCAAGTAACTATATCAGAATCAGCTGTTGTTAAAATTACAGACCTATTAGCAGAGGAGAATAATCCTAAGTTGAAACTTAGGACATTTGTTCAAGGCGGAGGCTGTTCTGGATTCCAGTATGGATTTACATTTGATGAAGAACAACACGAAGACGATTTTGTTGTAGAGAAACAAGGTGTAAAGATATTAATCGATGCAATGAGTATGCAGTATCTTAGTGGTGCTGTAATTGATTACAAAGAAGATTTACACGGTAGTCAATTTAGTATTCAAAATCCCAATGCACAATCTACATGTGGTTGTGGCAGTAGTTTTTCAGTATAAGGATACAATATGGCATACTCGGACAAAGTAATCGATCATTACGAGAATCCTCGAAATGTGGGTAAGTTTGAAATTGACGACACAGTTGGCACCGGCATGGTCGGAGCACCGGCCTGCGGCGATGTGATGAAGTTACAGATAAAGGTAGACTCAGATGGTATTATTAGAGATGCTCGTTTTAAGACATATGGATGCGGTTCAGCAATCGCCAGTTCGTCGTTGGTTACAGAGTGGGTTAAGGGTATGCATATTGATGATGCTGTTAACCTTAAAAATTCCCAAATCGCCGAAGAACTAGCCCTACCTCCAGTTAAGATACATTGTAGTATTCTAGCAGAGGATGCTATCAAAGCCGCAGTAGAAGATTATAGAAAGAAACATTAATGTTAGAAACAATATGTGACATAATGGTTGACGCTTACAAGCGTAACTGGATTACTAGTCGTGATGGTAATGTCTCAATACGTCATCATGACCGTGACCATTTTTATATTACACCAAGTGGTGTACGAAAGCAAACACTGCAACCTGATCAGTTTAAAAAGATCAGTATTGATAAAAGTATTCATAGTGGTTATGGTAGTGCTGCTTTTAACTATAGTTGGAGAGACTTACCGTACTCGGACATAAGTAAGAATCTAGTACCTAGTGGAGAGATTTCATTACACTTCGGACTACAGAAAGAAATGGGACAACACAAGGATGATGTTCGTGTAGTAGTTCATGTGCATCCTACGTATTGTATTGCTGCCATGCATGCCGGAATTGATTTGAGTACAGTCAGTGCAGCATTTCCAGAACTTAATCGCTACACCAAAGTAGCACCTAATGTAGGAGACGTACCTCCTATCAGTCAAGAGCTTGCTGACCAGTGCCACAAACAGTTACAATTAGATCGTGATGGAAACATTGCCTATGACATTGTAGGTATTAAAGGACATGGAGTAGTAGCTATTGACACAAGCCCGTGGCGTGCATACGAACACATTGAGAGACTAGAACATATTTGCAAGATCGTACTTGCATCAGGAAATTATTAAAATGAGCAAAGAACAATATAACTTATCAAAACAAACAAACTACTTAAAGCGTACAATGTTTTTGGATCCTGCTGGTCCAGTTACTGTACAGCGTTTCGAAGAAGTCAAATATCCTAAGATTGCCAAGTACGAAGAATTAGCACGTGGCTTCTTTTGGGTACCAGAAGAAATCAGTCTTACTAAAGACAAGATGGATCACAAGGAAGCTAGTGATGCAGTCAAGCATATCTTTACCAGTAACCTACTAAGGCAGACAGCATTGGACAGTATTCAAGGTCGTGCTCCTAATCAAGTGTTCCAACCTGTAATTAGTTTGCCAGAACTAGAAGCATTAGTCAGCAACTGGAGTTTCTTTGAAACAAATATTCACTCAAAGAGCTACAGTCATATTATTAGGAACGTATATGGAGTACCTAAAGACGAGTTTAACAAAATTCACGACACAGCTGAAATTGTTGGCATGGCTGCTAACATTGGTCGTTACTATGAGGATCTTCATCAGCTTAACTGCCGTAAAGAGTTGGGAGAGACAATTGACACTATGGTGCATAAACGAGCCATATGGATGGCACTACACGCAAGCTATGCACTGGAGGCTCTACGCTTCATGGTGAGTTTTGCCACTAGCCTGGCAATGGTAGAAAACAAAATCTACATCGGCAACGGCAACATCATCAGCTTGATCCTACAAGACGAGCTATTGCACACAGAGTGGACTGCTTGGTTGATCAACAATGTGACCAAAGATGATCCCGACTTTGTCAAACTAGAACAAGAATGTGCGGCCGAAGTGTATGCATTGTACTTAGAAGTTATTCGTGAAGAAAAAGAATGGGCTGAGTTCTTATTCAAGAAAGGTGTGGTTATCGGATTGAACGCTAACATCTTAAAAGACTTTGTGGACTACACAGCATTTACCCGTCTAAAAGAAATTGGTATCAAGTACTTAGAGGATCATCCTAAGTTCAGTCCTATTCCTTGGTTTAACAAACATGTGAACATCAATAAGAAGCAGACTGCACTACAGGAAAATGAATCAACTAACTATGTCATCGGCGTAATGTCAGACACAGTTGAGTACGAAGAACTACCTGATCTTTAATTTCACCAAAACACAAAAAGGCCTTGACTATGGGGCCTTTTTTCGTCTAAACTTAACACAAAGGAACTATAACTATGAAAGTAACCGTATGGAGTAAAACACCCTGTCCTATTTGTGACCAGGCTAAAGCATTGTTAAAACAGCGTGGCATTGACTACGAAGAACGCAATATTACTGAAGGTACATGGACTAAAGAACAACTACTAGAAGCTGTACCTAACGCAAGAACTGTGCCACAGATTTTTATTAACGAACAACTAGTAGGCGGATTTAATGAGCTCAGAAACCATCTCCAAAATCAAACCAGTTGAGTATCAATGGGGTGGTGATGATCTAACTATGAACGTTGGATTTTCTGCACAAGAAATTGACGATTTGTTAAAAACAACAATGACTTCTTCAATAGGAGCCCAAGGCTCACAGTATACAATATCTACCGGTGCAGGTGCTAATGGGACTTGGAACGCCAGTCCCTATATCTACACTACTAACAACACAAGTGCAGTAAACGTTTCGAGTGCAGGATTACACGTTACCAGTGATGCCGAGTTTGACGGAGATATCAAATGGAAGGGGCGTAGTCTCGGAGACTTGCTAACTACTATCGAAAAAAGACTATCTATCCTAACTCCAGATCCTGCTAAACTAGAACACTTTGAAGCACTGCAAAAAGCATACAAGCACTACAAGACTCTAGAAGCCCTGTGCGAACTACCAACTAAGAAAGAAGAAAAATGAAAGTTAAATTAGTATCATCTAGCAGACCAAGTCGTGGGATGTATGACGAAGGATTGACAGATGTTCAGGAGCTCATTGCCTTTTGTGCTCGTGTTAGCAATCCTGCTAATCAATACAATATGGACACAGCTGACAAGCTGATCCGGTATCTAGTCAAGCACAAACATTGGAGCCCACTTGAAATGGTATCGGCTTGTCTTGAGATTGAAACTACTCGCGATATTGCTCGTCAAATCCTACGTCATCGTAGTTTCAGCTTTCAAGAGTTTAGTCAACGTTACGCCGATCCTACAAAGGACTTAGACTTTGTTCTTCGCGATGCTCGCCTGCAAGATACAAAGAATCGTCAAAACAGTGTGCTGACTGATAATCGTGAATTGATTATTGAATGGAATCGTAGACAACAGGCAGTGATTGATTTAGTCAAGGAAAATTATGCTTGGGCTATTGAGAACGGCATTGCCAAAGAGCAGGCTCGTGCAATCCTCCCAGAAGGTAACACAGTTAGCCGTTTGTATATGAATGGTACCCTGCGTAGTTGGGTACACTTTATTGAACTGCGTAGCGGAAACGGAACTCAGTTAGAACATATGGAAGTTGCTCGCGAGTGTGCTAAAGTTATCTCCGAGATATTCCCAATGGTGACAGAATATGTCCAGTCCCAGTGACACACTGAAAAAGTTTGCAGCTGAACACAACATTCGAGTCATCGACTCGAATAAACGTGCCTACAAACATACTCGTGCCAATGTAAACCTATTTCATTATGAGACTGACTATAATAAGTTTTATCAAGAGCATATAACTTTTGAAACTGAAACTCTTTACACAGTTGAGATCAGTGAAAGTGAATTAGAACGCATTGCTGAGTTTGAAAGCCAGGTGTTCAACAATATGAAAAGTAAGGGTCATTATAATATGTTTGAAACCCTTATGGAACAGAAAGAACGTGAGCGAGCACTGCGTGATACATATCCAGCAGTTCGTAAAGCGTACGAACAATATAGTCTAATGTTAAAATTAGCACAATCAGGAGAAATATAAATGTTAATCGAAAAACCAATGTCCGAAGGGGACGTAGTCAGTATTAAGTTAATCAACGGTGATGAACTAATTGCACGTTTAGAAAAGGATGATCATCAAGGTTATACTATCAATAGACCGCTAGCACTCACAATGAGCGGTGGTGGCCTGGGTATGATTCCTTGGGTATTCCTTGGTGCTAAAGAAACAATGACTCTAAAAAGGGAACATGTGTTTATTGTGATGACCGCTAAGAAAGAAGCAGCAGATCAGTATATGCAAGGAACTACCGGTATTGCATTGGTGTAAATAATAGTTTAGGATATTATTATGCCATATGTACCAGGTGCAGGAGTCCACGGAGTAGTACACGTTGCTGACGTGTATCGTAGCCCTAATGTTTTTACAAATAATGTTGCAACAGCGTTATGGCTAGAAGCTGGGACCAGTGCAGGATTCGTTGGTATTACTATCAATGCACCTCCGGCATTAGATCCAGCAGAAGCTGCTGCGGCGGTTGATCTTACCACTGCCTATACCAGCAACCCTGACAGCTTCTATAATGCAGAAGCAGCTAATTCTGGAGTGAAGGGCAACTATCCAGGTACTCCAGAAGATACTACTACTTCTACTGGAATTACAGATGTTGCTACTGCTTCGGGCATTGTGCCTTTCTTAGCTGCAACTTTAGAAGAAGCAGGTCGAGGTATGTGGCGTGAGTCGGGGCAAAGTGGTGGCACCAGCAACAAAAACATTCTTAAAGTTTGGCAAGCACTGGGCTTTACTGGAAGTCCCTGGAACACTGATCAAACAGCATGGTGTATGGGATTTGTTAACTTTGCATTAAAGTGCTCAGGCAAGAAGTATGTTCAAACAGCCAGTGCTAAAGCAATTAAACAAAATCCCGAACGGTGGGGTGCAGTACAGGTTACGCCAGCAACTGCACAACCGGGAGATATTGTGCTTTGGAAATTCAGTCATGTTAATTTTATCTACACCCTGAACAACGGCAAAGCAACCTTTGTGGGAGGTAATCAAACTCCTTCATCTGGTAAGAACAATAATCCTAGTGACGGCGACGTTACTATTAGTTGGCCAGCAGGAACTCCATTAACTAATTCATCAATTGACAGTATCTGGCGAGTAGCCTAATGAAACAAAAATTTATCGATATGTACATGGACTGGGCAGATCGTACTGCTCAACTTAGTCACGCTAAGAGATTGCAAGTAGGTGCAGTCATTGTAAAAGATGACTCAGTTATCAGCTACGGCTACAATGGTATGCCCGCAGGTTGGGACAATGACTGCGAAAACCGTGTATGGGACAAGGGTGCAGGCGGTTGGCTAAGTCCAGAAGAGTTTGAAGAACAGTATCCTTATGAAGGATGGCACGAGGGTGCTCAACGCAATGTACGTTACGGACTAAAAACTAAACCAGAGGTACTACATGCTGAATCCAATGCAGTTGCGAAGTTGGCCAAGTCAAGCCAAAGCGGCAGTGATGCTAGTATTTTTATCACTCATGCTCCTTGTTTGGATTGTGCCAAACTTATATACCAAGGCGGCATATCTAGCGTATACTATCGCAATAGTTATAGGGACATGGCCGGAGTCGAGTTCCTAGAAAAATCCGGCGTCGACGTAAAGAAAATATAAATGAAGAAAATTTTAGTAGTCGGCGTCGGCACGGCTGGTATTATAACTCTAGGTCAGATGGCTTCCTCCCTAGATGACAATTGGGAAATACATTCTGTGTATGATCCTAATATCCCAATTTTAGGGGTAGGAGAAGCAACTAGCACTAATGCACCGTTAGCATTCTTTAAAGGCCTAGGATTTAACATGGCCTATGACGCAGAGAGATTAAGTGCAACATTCAAGTACGGTGTTCGGTATACCAACTGGAGAGAGCACACTTTTGATAGCTTAATCTTACCGCCAAACTATGCTATACATTTTGATAATACAAAATTGAAAGAAGTTGGGTTCGAACGATTAAAAGAACGTTACCCAAATAAATTTAAATCGTTTGAAGGTACAGTTGAGTACATGAAGAACATAGACAACGGTGTTGAAGTTAAGATCAACAATAGTATTCATGTGTATGATTATGTAGTTGATTGTGGAGGGTTTCCTAAAGACTACACAGGCTACACTATGGTAGACCTTCCTATTAATCATGCATTAGTTGCAGCAGTACATAAAGAAGGTGACTGGAACTATACACATCATTGGGCACATCGGAATGGCTGGATGTTTGGCATTCCTTTACAACATCGTCAGGGGTGGGGATATCTTTATAATGATACTATTACTTCTAAGGAAGATGCACTAGCGGACATGGCCAGTATTATTAAAGTTCCAAAAGAAGATATAAAGTTTAGAGAATATACTTTTAAACCATATCATGCATCTGAAAACTTAATAGATGGTCGAATTCTTAAAAACGGTAATAGGTACATGTTCTTTGAGCCAATGGAAGCATTGTCCATGGAATATTATGTGAGATTGAATGTAGAGTACATTAAACTTATAAATGGGGAAACTAGTAGACAGAAGATTATTAATAATACTCTTTTTGAAGTCAACGGATTAATTTCATTCTACAGATATATGTATCACGGCGGTTCGATCTACGATACAGACTTTTGGAGAATAACAAAAGAAAATACTCGAAATCATTTATTAGCTGATAAACAATTTCTAAAGATGTTGGCATTTTATAATGATAATGCACACAGACCTGATGTTTCGACTGCAATGACTATTCAACCGTTCTTTGCTTATACATGGGAACAGTTTGATAAAAATTTAGGTTATAATTATTTCAAACAGGTAAAGAAAGAAATTACTAAACCAAAAGTAAAAATACCCGGGTTACTATTTGGTTGACCATAAATAATATTGCCTGTTAAGCATCTGGACATAGTCCAGCTAGACATGTTAGGCGAGGACTTCTTGACAGCCTCGTCAAAATGCAGTATAATTTAAGTTAAGATTGTATGAAGTAGATTGAAAAGGATTCAAGACGCGGGGGCAGTGCCCGCCAGGTCCACCAAAAG
>Ga0209599_10000077_pt1 | contig 71159 bp, 63 predicted proteins | sample Shrwel_input2_FT_FD_187534 | JGI IMG/M metagenome (GOLD analysis project Ga0209599, IMG submission 187534) | Subsurface microbial communities from deep shales in Ohio, USA - Utica-3 well 1 S input2 FT (SPAdes) (version 2) ...
CTGATATGTTGTGGATTGAAACCCCAACACCTAACGTAGCCGAAATTGCTCACATGGTTAACCGTGTTAAAGAAATCGTGCCAAACGCAAAATTGGTTTACAACAACAGCCCATCGTTTAACTGGACATTAAACTTCCGTCAACAAGCTTATGACCGTATGGTTAAAGAAGGTAAAGACGTATCTGCTTATGACCGCGCTAAGTTGATGAGTGTTGAATATGACAACACCGAGTTGGCTCAAGCTGCTGATGAAATGATTCGCACTTTCCAAGCTGATGCTGCGCGTGAAGCAGGTGTATTCCATCACCTCATCACTTTACCAACCTACCACACTACTGCATTACATATGCACGAGTTGTCTAAAGGTTACTTTGGTGAGTTGGGTATGTTGGCTTATGTGGCTGGCGTACAACGTAAAGAAATCCGTGAAGGTGTTTCTTGCGTTAAGCACCAAGCAATGGCTGGTTCGGACATTGGCGATGACCACAAAGAAATTTTTGCGGGTGACAATGCCTTAAAAGCAGGCGATGCTGCTAAAAACACCATGAACCAATTTGGCGGCTAATCGCTCCAAGCTGTTTTGCTAGACTTATCGGTTTAGTAAATAAAAACCCCGCTCATAAGGCGGGGTTTTTTATGATTTTTTATAACTAATGTGGTTGTCGCTTATTGGCTTACTAAAAACCTTTAAGTAAATGAGAACTCAACTTTCTGGGAGGGTTGGAGATAACTTTACAAAATTCGATGAAATCTCTAAGCACTATCTATATGATGAATCGGCAAAATAACCCGCGCTATCACACCGCCACCATCTCGCGCCAAAAAATTAATTTCGCCTCCCAAACGCTCTAAGGTGGCATTGGCCAAAAACAAACCGATACCCATACCCTGCTCGCCTTTAGTAGAAATTTTATCTTGACCAATCATGTTTAAAATATCGTTTGCCAAGCCTAAACCTTTATCACAAACATCAATCATCACGTGTTGTGAGTGTTGATGTAATTGTATTTCCACATGTGCCGATGACGCATCAGCCGCATTATTTAATAAATTGATGAGTGCTTGTTCTAAAGTTGCATCACACGCTAAAAAAATATGACTATATAGGGGCTGGGCTATATATTGCACTTTAATCATGGGGCGTAATAATTGAAACTTGTCCAAAACCTTAGCCACTAATTGCTGCACAGAGAGCAAACTAAATTCTTGTATTTGTGCTAATTCAACACGCTGCACCATGTTGTTTAATAATTGTTTACATTGTTGTATTTGTTGGCATAACAAATCCACATCTTCATATAAATGTGTGCTTACTTGTGGACGTAAATCATGCGCCAAAACCGAAATTGTCGCTAAAGGGGTTGCCAGTTCGTGAGCTGTTCCTGCGGCCAAAGTACCTAATGCCAAAATCTGTTCTTGGCGAAGTTGTATTTCTTCAAAGTTCGCTATTGCACATTCTGTTTCTCGGTTTTTTTGGGCTAAATAACCAATAAAGCCCGTAATCAAAGCAGCACTAAGCACAAAATTGAGCCACATCGCCAAGGTATGTAAAGAAATCGTCTGCTGCCACTGTACAGGCATAGTAGGCAATGGCACAAAATTTATCATCAGGCTGGCATATAAAAAAACGCTCAATACCACCAAACCAACCAAATAGCCTAAAGGCAACATTACTGCCGCCATTGCCAAAGATAACAATAATAAAGAAACAAAGGGATTAGTGATGCCGCCCGTAAAATATAACAAAGCAGCTAAAGCCATGATGTCAACCGTCAGTTGAACCGCTACGCTGTCGTCACTGGGGACAGATTGAGGATGATAATATACGCGATAGGCTAAATAACTATTACTGCCAACAAGCACCGCTATAATGGCGAATAAAGGCACTAGCGGCAAAGGCATAGATAACACAAAATGGGTAAACAAAATCGCGGCACTTTGGCCGATAATCGCCACACAACGTAAATATAACAGTGCTTGAAGTCGGGTCATAATCCGCCATCAATAGGCATAACAGTCACTTTAACCGCCAATTTATGCTTTCCTCCCCCCAAAATCACACCGCGTAATGGCGATACATCACTAAAGTCACGTCCCCAAGCAAGGGTAATATGTTCTAACTCAGGAATTAAGTTATTGGTGGGGTCAAAATCAATCCAACCAATGTGTGGACAAAATACCGAAACCCACGCATGAGAAGCATCTGCACCGATTAAACGCGGCTGGCCTTGCGGTGGATGGGTTAATAAATAACCACTCATATAACGCGCAGGAATGCCTAAAGAGCGTAAACACGCCAACATAAAATGAGCATAATCCTGACAAACACCGCGTTTATTTTTTAATACGTCTAATAACGGCGTACCAATATGAGTCGCTTCTGAATCAAAGGTAAACTCATCAAAAATTTTGGCCATCAATGCTTGTACTGCTTCCATGACAGGCTTATTGGCACTAAAACACGGACGGGCATAGTCTGCAAACTGATGTTTGAGTGGAATATAGGGTGACTGAAAACAAAACGGCAAGGCTGCAATCAGTTGCTCATCAAGTGCCGCTTGTGACCCCTGATAACGACACAAAGCGACTAATTGTTCCCAAGCCATACTTTGGGAAAATTGTTTTTGTTGCTCACGGCGATGTACTTCAACGGTCATTTTGGCAATGACTCGCAGTTGACTATGTGGCTGATTAAAAGCCAAACGTAAACAAGGATTAGCAAAACTGTCTAAGGTAGCAAAACTATCACTTGGCTCTGGCTCAATCGTCATCGACTGAGCCAATGTCACTTGATAAGGCATTTGACGTGGCTGTAAATGCAGCAATTGCTGTGATAAAGACACAGGAGACGCATAAAGATAATGCGTTTCGTGGGTAATCTGATAACGCGCACTGTTCATTAAGCGGATACCGTTGGCTGGCTAAGCGTATCAATTTGGGCAAAATAGCGTAAGTTGATATTATCGGATAAATGTCTGCCTGTATGGGCAATTTCTTCCAATAAATGAGCAATCAAACCTAAAGCTCGCGGCAATCGCTGAGGATAGTCCATTTCACTTTCGAGTACTGCAAAGTTTAAGGACTGTAATTGTTGCATCAATTGTACCAGTATTGTTTTGTTATCATCGTCAAGTTGCGTTAAATACTCAGCTAAACTATTGAGTTGATAATGTAAGGAGTGCGGATTGCTTGGGTCGAGTAAAATCAAATCCAATACAGGAATTAATTGCGCGCTTGACACATAACGACTGCGATAAGTAATAGTGCTATCCGCTAATTCTAATAACCAATCTAAACCTGTTGGCTCAATGGTCGCGGTTTGACGCAATAGTTTGGCAATCATATCGGCCAAAAATTGTAATCTTTCTAAACGTCGCCCAAGCATCAAAAACCGCCAACTATTATCTTGGGTCATATCATCCAAAGCAAAACCCGACAGTGCCGACAAAGACATCAACAATCTATCCACAAAAGACAGTGCTTCACCTAATTCTAAGGTTTTAGGATCTAAGCTATCGGACTCTTGCTGTAATTCGGCAATGGTTATCCAGTTTTCTTGTGACAAACGTCCTCGTACCTGCGAAGCTGACCAAATTAAACTTTGTAAGTTAGCAACCAAACTACCCGACCATTTTTTATCACAAATACCCGCCAATAATTGCTGGCTAATCTCTTCGGCTTGAGGCGGATATAAGCCTAAAAAACGACAACTATTTAAAGCAATACCTAAAGTTAAATCGGTTTCACCCAATAAGTCGATATGACGTGATAAGGCTGAACGTAATAAACGCGCATTGTTATCACAACGTTCAGAATAACGCCCCAACCAAAACATATTTTCGGCGACACGAGAAGGCAAATACGGGTCTTGACGTAATAAATCTCGCACGCCCAAAGTACGAATTTTGGGTTTTTCGGCGCGCGCACTTTGGCCAAAACACACCCACACGTCTTTACTAATACCACCGCGCTGCATTGACACAATCGGGTCTTCAGCAGTCGCTGCTACCCGTGCCAAACCACCACTCATCACTTTATATTCGCCATCCTCAGCAGCAACGGCATAAACACGCATTCCCGATGATTGAGCAATAAATTGCTGGCTTTGCGGATGCCAAACAGGCGTTTGAGCTAATGCGGCACGTTGTTGGGCAACATAAGTATAAGGACGGCGGCGAATACGTTGTTTAAGTAATTCTTTTTCTTTGGCGGTCAAATCACGGCCAAAAACAGGTTCAAAGCGTTGGGATGGAAAACTAGGTTTAACGACCAAATTATCAAGTTTAGCTAAGGCTTGTTCTAAAACAGGTTGCTCACCACACCACCAAGTTGCTACCGAAGCAAGTTTTAATGGCTCGCCTAAGAGATGCTGACAAATTTTGGGTAAAAAGCCAAGTAAGCCTGCCGATTCTATCACCCCTGAACCAAGCGCATTAGCCACCAACACATTGCCTGCTCTAACGGCTGCAAGCAAGCCAGCAACCCCCAAAGCGGAGTCGGAACGTAATTCTAAAGGGTCGCAATAATCATCATCTAAACGCCGTAAAATGGCATGAACTCGTTTGAGACCATTCAGCGTTTTTAGATAAACGGTATTACTACGCACCGTTAAATCGTAACCTTCAACCAAAGGAATACCCAAATAACGGGCTAAATAAATATGCTCAAAATAAGTTTCGTTAAAACGGCCAGAACTGAGCAACACAATTAACGGTTGCTCTCCCGATTGACTAGCCAAACGCACTAAGGTTTGACGCAACAACAAAAAATAATCATTTAAGGATTGTACTTTGAGTTGACGATACAACTCTGGAAATACTCGCGCAATAATTTGTCGATTTTCCAGCGCGTAACCCGCACCAGAAGGCGTTTGGGTTCGGTCGGCCATCACCCACCAACGGCCATTCGCATCACGCGCCACATCTGCGGCATAGACATGCAAAAATATATCTTGAGCTTGTTTAATGCCTAAACAGGGACGCAAAAAATTATTATGACCATAGACTAATTCAGGCGGTAATAAGCCATTTTTAATCAGTGATTGCTCGCCATAAATATCAACCAAAATCGCATTTAGCAATTTGGCTCGTTGAGCAATACCTTCGGCTAAAACTTGCCATTCGTCAAAGGGAATTAAATTAGGAATCGTACCTAAACGCCACGGACGATTTAGCCCTTGTGCATCACCATAAACATTATAAGTGACACCATTTTCGTGGATTTGCTGCTCAACCAAATCGGCACGAGTCTGCATCTGCTCGGCGGTCATGGCTTGCAAAGTGCTAGCAAAGCGTTGCCAATGAGGATGTATCACCCCATCGGCGGCAAAGACTTCATTATAAAAATGAGGGTCAAAAGTATATTTATCAAACAAAGTGGGCATATTCTTTTTGGGCAATAAAAAAGACCACAATATTGAGTGTAGGACTTAGGCATGAGGCGAGCAATTAGTACGTTTTATTAGCACCAAACTCGCGCACAAATATCCGTCCTAGACCAAAATAGTGCAGTCTTTTAGAAAAAATTTATTTACGCCGTAAGTCTAACACGAAAGGATGCTCCGAGTTAGGCAAAAGTGACGCAACATGCACTTTATTAGGGCTATGTCCCATACGGAAGAAACGGGCTAAACGCCGACTTTCGGCTTCATAGGCGTTAATCGGGAAACTATCAAAGCTACGCCCACCTGCGTGCATGACATGATATTGACAGCCACCCAAAGAACGTTGCATCCACGTATCCACTAAATCAAACACCAAGGGAGCATCAACACCAATCGTGGGATGCAAACAAGAAGGCGGTTGCCATGCTCGATAACGTACACCTGCCACAAACTCCCCCACTCGACCTGTAGGACGTAATGGCACAGGCTGACTATTACAGGTTAAGACATAACGGTCAGAAGCTAAACCTGTGACTTTAAGCTGCATCCGCTCTACCGAAGAATCAACAAAACGTACTGTGCCGCCACCGTTGTTTTCTTCACCCATCACATGCCACGGCTCTAGGGCATGACGTAACTCTAATTCAATGCCTTTAACCGCATAATCACCGTATTTAGGAAATCTAAACTCAAAATGACTGTTAAACCATGCACGCTCCATGGGATAACCCGCATCACTCAACTCTTCCAAGACATCGTTAAAATCTTGCTCAACAAAATATGGCAGCATAAAACGGTCATGTAATTCTGTTCCCCAACGCGTTAAACGTTGTGGCGCATAGGGTTGTTGCCAAAAACGGGCAATTAAAGCGCGAATCAATAATTGTTGCGCCAAACTCATTTGTGCATGGGGTGGCATTTCAAAAGCGCGCAGTTCTAACAAACCTAAACGGCCTGTGCTGCTGTCGGGTGAATATAATTTATCAACACAAAACTCAGCACGATGGGTATTACCCGTCACATCTACCAATAAATTGCGTAATAAACGGTCAACCAACCACGGCGGACAGGTTTCACCTACGGCTGGAAATTGTTTAAACGCAATTTCTAACTCATACACGGAGTCATTACGCGCTTCATCAATACGCGGTGCTTGTGAGGTTGGGCCAATAAATAAGCCCGAAAATAAATACGATAACGAAGGATGATTGTGCCAATACGATACTAAACTGCGTAATACATCGGGACGGCGCAAAAACGGCGAGTCTTGTACCGTTGCACCACCTAACACAAAATGATTACCGCCACCTGTTCCCGTATGACGACCATCCGTCATAAACTTTTCGCTGGTCAAACGACACAAGCGTGCTGCTTCGTACAAATGGGTGGTTTTATCAACTAACTCCTTCCATGAGGCGGAAGGATGGATATTAACTTCTATCACAGCAGGGTCTGGCGTGATTCTAAAATGGGTTAAACGCGGGTCGCTGGGTGGCTCATAACCCTCAATAATCACAGGCTGATTAAGTGCTTCGGCGGTCGCTTCAATCGCAGCAATCACTTCTAAATAATGTTCTAACTCCACCATGGGCGGCATAAACAAGTACAAACGACCTTGACGTGCTTCAGCACATAATGCGGTGCGAGTTAAATCTATGGCCGATTTTTTGGGATTCGGTTCGGCACTAATGACAGGCGTTTTTTTCGGCTGTTGTTTTATTTCGCTGCTCGTAGGCAAGGGCGCAGTCAAGGCACTGGGGTCAATGGCGTTGATATAAGGAAAGTCTTCTTTGCTGACCCAAGGTTGTGACTCTAAAGGTAAACGATAACCTAAAGCCGAATCACCGACCAATAAGTAACAATGTTTACCGCGTAAAAACCACTTACCCGTTTGCCATGTTTGTTGTTTTTCATTCCAACTTAAAGGCAAGACATGACCAACGATTTTATCTAATCCCTGACTAAAGACTTTAGCCAAACGCTCACGCTCCATCGGGTCGTTCAAACGCGCATCCAGTGGGTCAACATTGATAGGTAAGTTACGTTCACGCCAAATATAATAAAATTGGTCTTCAAAAGCAGGAAAAATATACTCTTCGTCCACCCCCAAACGCGCACTCACGCCTTGTAAAAAGGCCAAGGCTAAGGCTTCGTCTGCACCATAATCCACCGTTTCATCCGCCAATAAAGCAGGATTTGTCCACATTGGCTCGCCATCTTTACGCCAATAACAATTTAATGACCAACGCGGTAATTGCTCACCGGGATACCATTTGCCTTGACCAAAATGACTCAAACCAAAAGGGGCATATTTAGCGCGTAAATGGCCAAATAACTCAATCGCCCGCGCACGTTTGGTCGGACCTAAGGCTTCGGTGTTCCATTCTGCACCATCAGGATCATCGGCAGCGACAAACGTTGGCTCACCGCCCATCGTTAACCTGACATCCAAACGCTGTAAATCTTCATCGACTTGATGACCTAAAGCCTCAATCGCTTGCCATTGCTCATCGGTATAAGGTTTAGTAACACGCGGCGCTTCCCAAATGCGCTCGACTTTCATGTGATGTTCAAATTCACACTCACATTCATCTAACAAACCTGTAATCGGTGCCGCAGACGAAGGCTCTGGGCTACAGGCCAAAGGTAAATGCCCCTCACCCACCAACAAACCTGACGTTGGGTCAAGGCCAATCCAGCCCGCACCCGGTAAATAAACTTCACACCATGCGTGCAAATCGGTAAAGTCAACCTCTGTCCCTGAAGGGCCATCTAAGGACTTAACATCAGCCGTTAATTGAATCAAATACCCTGACACAAACCGCGCCGCTAAACCCAAATGACGCAATAATTGCACCAATAACCATGCTGAATCTCGACAAGAACCCGACTTTTTACTCAAGGTTTCTTCGGGAGTTTGCACCCCTGCTTCCATGCGAATCACATATTTCGTGTGGTCAAATAATGCCTGATTTAAACCCACTAAAAAGTCGATACTACGTTGCTTTTTTAAACTAATACCTTGCAAAAACTCACTAAATAACGGGCTAGCAGGCAATTTGACTAAATATGGCGCAAGCTCTTGGTCTAAACTTTGGTCATACGTGAACGGAAATTCTTCCGCATACGGTTCTAAAAAAAAGTCAAATGGATTGATAACCGACATTTCGGCCACTAAATCAACTTCAATTTTAAATTCGGTAGTTTTTTCGGGAAAAACCAAACGCGCCAAATAATTAGACTGAGGATCTTGTTGCCAATTAATAAAGTGTTTAGCAGGTGTGACTTTTAAAGAATAAGATAAAACACGGGTTCGGCAATGCGGCGCAGGACGTAAACGCACCACATGTGGCCCTAAATTGATAGGACGATCATAACGATAATGAGTAACGTGATTTAACGCAACATGAATAGACATAACACACTTTTCCTTAGACCTAGCCCGTCAAAATACGGGAAAAAATAAACAGGATTTACGCATTGCACCGCAATTAGCGCGTTTTCACCCTCACCCCAACCCTCTCCCTCAGGGAGAGGGAGGAGCGTAGCGGAGGGTGAGGGCGTGAGCAAATAAGCGATAACCGCGTAAGTCCTAATTAAGCGTGATTGTTATTGCCAATAATCATCAGGCGGTGGCGGTAATTGTGCTAACACCTGTTGCAAACCTTCTGACCATTGACTACGAATCATTTGAAAATACGGGTCATCATCAAATAAACGTCTGCCTTGTGGAATACTAAAACTATGATTTTTATAGACTAATAAATCTAATGGCGTAGCAACCGACAAATTACTACGAATCGTTGAATCAAAAGAAATTAAGGCACAACGTAAGGCTTTTTCGATGGGGGTAAAATAGTTTAAAGCACGGTCTAAAATCGGCTTACCGTATTTACTTTCACCAATTTGAAAATAAGGCGTATCTTGAGTAGCGGCAATAAAATTGCCTTGGGGATAGATATTATGCAATTTTGGCTCTTCACCCAAAATTTGCCCACCCAATAACAAAGAGCAAGAAAAATCCATATCTTGTTCTTTGTATTTTTTTAACACTTCACGCAAAGTATCACCCACCAATTCTGCGGCTTCATACATGGTTTTGACCGTATGTAAATTATGTTCTGCTTGGTGCTGAATCCTCTCGCGCAATAAAGTTACCACCGCTTGTGAGGTGGCCAAATTACCTGAGCTTTGCAAGACAATAATACGCTCGCCCTCAACACCAAAAACGTGCATTTTGCGAAAAATAGCAATGTGGTCAACGCCTGCATTGGTACGCGAATCGCTCACAAATACCAAGCCTTCTTTTAGGCGCATGGCAACACAATAAGTCATGGGTTAATTCTCTTAAAATAGCAGGACTTAGGCATTTCACCGAGAGCCTGTGTTGAGCGAAGTCGAAACAAGCCTGTTCCGAAAATCCTCCCCAACCCTCTTTGCGCAAAGGGGGTTAGAGGGATTTACAGCGATAATAGCGTAAGTCCCAAATAGGTTTTATAAATACCCAAGCTCTTAACGGGCAAACACATCAGCTAAGGCTTTAGTTAAGGCTTGTAATTGTTGCTGTATAGCCAGTATCGGTTCTTGCTCTATCACTAAACGCGATAACACTAAGGCATTATTTTGTGCCTGTTGCCATAACTCACTTGGCAACAGGTCAAGTTTTGCTTGCAATTGTTGAGCAACGATTAAAGCCTGCTCGTAATCAAAACTTAGGGTTTGTTTAACCAAACCATGACGCAACAGCGTATCTAAGCCCTCAATATGCTGACCAATCCCGACAAATATCGTTAATGACTGTTGTTCTTGACTAGCAATCGCTTGGCTCAATTCATCTAATTGCAATTTGAGCTTTTGATATGAACCTAGCCAAAATGTTTGGTCTTTTTGGGTTAATAAATGGGCTTGCCATTCTAAATATATTCCGTTAACCGCCAACCAAATTTGATTAGGCAAATAACCGCGTGTTGCCTGTGCATCAGCACGAATCGCACTAATACAGCTCGTGACACTACTCATATTTTGCTCATCACTAAAAAAATGAGCCAAATGCGCCTGTTTGAGTTCGGTATATTGTTGATAATAATAAGAACCAGTTGCGGTTAAACTTAAAGGAATAGTTAAATTTTCTCGACTCGGTGCAGTAAATGCCGCAACTAATAGCGTTAACAACTCTTGAGCACGGGTTAAATATCGCCCTAACCAATATAAATCTGCTGCTGTTGATAATAACAACATGAAATTATTTCCTATCTTTTAGACTTAATAGTACTTACGCGGTTATCGCTTATTTGCTCACCCCTACCCCCCTGCCTTTGGCATCTCCCCCTTATTAAGGGGGGGATTGAGGGGGTGAAAACGTGCTAATTACGGTGCAATGCGTAAGTCCTGCTTAATAAATACCTATTCTGCCAATACCCATGTATCTTTAGTACCACCACCCTGTGACGAATTGACTACTAGTGAACCCGCTTTTAAAGCAACACGGGTTAAACCACCCGCCACCAAACGTACTTCCTTACCTGACAATACAAAAGGACGTAAATCTAAATGGCGTGGAGCAATACCTGAAGCCACAAAGGTTGGGCAAGTAGATAAGGCCAAAGTAGGTTGAGCAATATATGCCGCAGGCTCGGCAATAATTTTAGCTCTAAAATCCTCTATTTCGGCCTTAGTTGCCGCAGGGCCAATTAACATGCCATAACCACCTGAACCTTGTGCTTCTTTCACCACTAATTCGGGCAAATTAGCTAATACATAACTTAGATGGTCTGGTTTACGGCATTGCCAAGTGGGTACATTTTGTAAAATAGGCTCTTCTTTTAAATAAAAACGAATCATATCAGGTACATAAGGATAAATCGACTTATCATCCGCTACGCCTGTACCGACTGCATTTGCCAAAATCACATTACCTGCTTTATAAGCCGACATCAAGCCCGCCACACCTAACATCGAGTTAGGATTAAACACTTGGGGGTCAATAAAGTCGTCATCTAAACGCCGATAAATCACATCTACTTTTTGCAAGCCTGAAATGGTTTTCATATAGACCACTTCGTTTTTAACTACCAAATCACTGCCACCGACTAAATTAACGCCCATTGACCGTGCCAAAAACGCATGTTCAAAAAACGCACTATTAAAACGACCTGGCGTTAGTACAGCAATCGTTGCACCTTGTACGGTTGACGCTTCTAACAACGTGGTTTTTAAATAATCAGGGTAATGGCTTACGGGTAATACCTTATGTTGAGCAATCAAATCGGGAAACAACCGCTCAGTCATTTTACGATTTTCAAGCATATACGACACACCTGATGGCGTGCGTAAATTATCTTCTAAGACATAATACGTCCCATCACTATGACGCACCAAATCAATGCCTGCAATATGGGCATAAATGTTGTGTGGCAAAGTTAAACCTTTCATTACTGCTTGGTAATGCTCATTGGTTAATACTTGCTCGGTAGGAATAATGCCTGCTTTAAGAATATGTTGCTCGTGATAGACATCATGTAAAAACGCATTTAAGGCTTGAATTCGTTGCTCACAGCCTTTAGACATCATCGCCCATTCATCGGCAGGAATAATACGCGGAATCATATCAAAGGGAATTAAACGCTCTGTCCCTGCATTATCGCCATAGACGGTAAAAGTAATACCTTCTTGTCTAAAACGTGCTTCTGATTGTTGACGCTTCAACAGCAATGTTTCTAAAGGAGTGTTACCAAGCCATGTTGCAATATGTTGATAATGTGGACGACATTCTCCCAAGCTTATCATTTCATCATAGTGATTGGGATTTGGAAAATATCCGTGTGTATCTTCAATAGCGATATTACGACAGGCCATATTTTTGCTCCTCCATTGGAGTGTATTTTGCTTTTCTTAGGACTTACGCGGTTATCGCTTATTTGTTCGCTAAAAATCGTTTTTAACGTTTTTTAGCTCACAAAACGCGTTAATTTCGATGAAATGCGTAAGTCTTGTTCCATAATCTGCAAAATGCTTGCCAAGTTTTTTGCAACTTTTTGGCTTTTTTTGCACTCTTTTGGCGCGTTGGCATGTACAAAATAAGGCAATGCACCTTAATGATAATTATTTAATTGCTAACGCTGAATAATTAAATATCTATCCACACAGCTTAAACTATTTTTATGACAAAACAAAAAAGACCAACAAATGTTGGTCTTTTTTAGCTAAACACAGCATAGGACTCATACCTAAATCCTGAGCTTGGTGTCTATTATTGTGGCGGTAATAAATCAGTAGGCAATTTGCCATCTGTAGGAGGCATTTCTACAGATAAAGCGGTAAACGACAAATCACCTAAAGGGTCAACACTTACCGCATTATTGTTGCTTGCTTGTCATCATTATCATTACAAGCCACTAGCAAACTTGCACATAAAACCACGAATACAAGACGACTCATCATATCACCTCGTATTAGTATTTGACCCAAACAGTGCCACCTGCAGGAATTTGTTTTAACTCTGTGGCATTTTTCTTAATCAATTCCAGTGTATTAGTGTTTGCGCTATGGCCTTCTTTATCTTTCCAAACAATCGCGGCATCGGTAAAGAAGTTTTTACCTTTACCCGTTAAATCTAAGGCACTCGGTACAGTATATTTATTCCAACCGCTACTACGCGTGGGTACTATGTACAGGGTTGGAATATCTGCACCTGTCCATATTTCACTTAATTGATTGCTATCACCACAGTATTGCGTTGTTTCAAAACCTAAAGTAGTAAAAGGTGCTAATGCTGTGGTGGTATTGTCAGTATTTTTCTTAGCTAACGTGACGCGAAAACTGACTTGATAAAGATGACTATCGGAGTCCTGTTTTTCTTCAGCTTTTTGCTCCCAAACCAATGTCGTGATTTTGCCCGTATTATCTTTAAGCAGTTTGGCTTTACCAAATGTGGAGTGCATAGGCATAACGCTTGACAATTGCACATCAGTTGGCAGTTTTACTTCAATTTTATTGGTATCGTAACTTTTACCTGCACTGTCATGACAACCGTGAGGTATATTTAAAGTTGCCACAATACTTCTACCCGAAGCAGGAACATTATTAACATCCTTAACAAAACTCACATGAGCTAGTGCTAACTCACTGAGCATTAAACCACTTAACACAAGAACCGAAGATACAATACGAGACATAACTTTCAACCTTAATTTATCAATTTATCGCTAATACACTTTTCGCTTATTTTCCCGCTAACATTACCCTTAGGACTGACACGGTTATCGCTAATTGCGGTGAAATGCTTAAGTCCTGACACCAACTCTTTGTATTTAAAAAGAGTTGATGGATATTTATCAAACGAGCTAATTTAAGAAAAATGCCTAAAATCAAAATAAATATGCTGCTTGGTGACAGCCAAACAGCATATTTTTATTTTTGGCTTGGTACTGACGTGAAATGTATCCAGAGCAATGCGAGCCTGAATGCTAATGATTGTATAAGAGTGAGACTTTTTTAAGAATGCGACATATTGTCGCAGATAATCACAGGACTTACGCATTGCACAGCAATTGGCGTGTTTTGTACCCCCCTCAGTCCCCCCTTAATAAGGGGGGATGCCGAAGGCAGGGGGGTAAATGTAAACAAATAAGCGATAACCGCGTAAGTCCTAAGTAAGCAAAATTTTTTATACTCAAAAACAGACCACAATCACCCGCTAAGCTAATTCACAAAAGTACATCGCACTCCATGCTAAGTCGGGTTACAATGCCGCATCTTTTCTAACTTGTAACAAGTTATGACCTGCAAAAATCCCCCGAAAAAGCCTGCTCAGGGTTTTATTATCACCATTTTGTTGCTGTGTATCATGCTCGGCATGTTGTGTGCTGTTGGCTTAGGTATTTATGCCTTATCTTTGGATAGCACAGTCCGTGAAAAGTTTGAAGGTAAACGCTGGGCGATTCCTGCCAAAGTGTATAGCCGACCTTTAGAGCTTTATACAGGGGCAAGTTTAAGCAAAGCTGATGTATTGGCCGAGTTGCAACTGCTGCACTATCGCCGTCAAGAAAATTATGATGGTGCGGGTGCTTATACCGAAAAAAACGGTGAGCTGTATATTCATACCCGAGGTTTTGTTTTTGCCGATGAAACAGAACGCTCTCAAGTATTAAAGCTACAATTTCAAGGCAATAACATCAGTGATTTAGCCAGCACCCAAGCTAATAGTTCGGGCATTGTGCGTTTAGAACCGTTAGTCATTGGTGGTATTTACCCCAAACACAACGAAGACCGTGTGTTAATGCAGCTTAAAGAAGCACCTAAATACTTAGAAGCGGCCTTACTCTCTACCGAAGATAAAAATTTTTATCATCACTATGGGGTTTCTATTCGTGGTACGTTACGCGCCATGTTAGTAAATGTCACCAGTGGTGAATTACGTCAAGGTGGCAGTACCCTCACCCAACAATTAGTCAAAAACTTTTATTTAACCGATGAACGCTCTCTTAAACGTAAAGTCAATGAAGCCTTAATGGCTCTGTTATTAGAATGGCATTACGACAAAGCAGAAATTTTAGAAACCTATTTAAATGAAGTAAATATTGGTCAAAATGGCAATCGCTCAATCAATGGTTTTGGTTTAGCTGCACAATTTTATTTTGGTCAACCGATTAGCGAACTATCCTTACATCAAGTGGCACTGTTGGTAGGTTTAGTCAAAGGTCCTTCTTATTACAATCCTTGGCGCAACCCTGAACGTGCCATTGAGCGGCGTAATGTGGTTCTCGCCAATTTATTAAAAGATGGTCATATTACTCAAAGTCAGTTTGATAAGGCCAAAATTAAACCTTTAGGTATTTTAAAAGCCCCCACGACAGGGTTGAGTGTTTTTCCTGCCTTTTTAGATGTAGTGCGTCGTCAATTAAAACAAGAATATCAAGAAGATGATTTAAACTCATCTGGCTTACGCATTTTTACCACCTTAGACCCAAGAGTACAAAATGCTGCCCAAACAGCGTTTAATCAACACATCGCTCGTTTGCGCCAAGTGAAACGCACCCAAGCTTTACAAGGCTCAGTGGTGGTGGCTAATCCTGAAAATGGTGAATTATTAGCAGTTGTGGGTGGTTATGGCACATTTACAGGTTTTAATCGTGCAGTAGATGCATCTCGACAAGTTGGCTCGTTACTTAAACCTGCGGTGTATTTAACTGCCTTAGCAACTGGTCACTTTACTGTCGCCTCTCCGATTGACGACGGCCCTGTACAAGTGCGCGGTCAAAGCGGTGATGTATGGAGTCCCGAAAACTATGACCGTCAGTCACATGGTATCGTTCCTTTATACTCGGCTCTCGCACAATCTTATAACCAAGCGACAATACGCTTGGGTATGGATGAAAAAGTGGGGATTGGTGCGGTGATTAACACCTTAAAACAACTTGGTGTCACCCAAGATTTACCTGCATATCCATCTATTTTATTGGGTACAGTCAATTTATCGCCGATGGAAGTGTTGCGTTTGTATCAGCCTTTTGCCGCCAATGGTTTTCAAACTTCGCCCCGAGCCATTAGAGAAGTCGTTGATACTAAAGGTAAACGTCTAACCCGTTATGGTTTAGAATTAAAGCAAGTTTATGACCCCGCCCCGTTGTATTTGGTTAATTATGCTATGCAAAAAACCATGCAAAATGGTACGGGTGCATCGGCCTATTCTAAATTACCCAAAGATTTAGTGATGGCGGGTAAAACAGGCACGACTAATGAAGCGCGCGATGCGTGGTTTGCAGGTTATACAGGCAACTATTTGGCTGTTGTATGGCTAGGTAATGATGATAATAAAGCGACAGGTTTATCAGGTGGTTCGGGGGCATTGCCTATTTGGACGGATATCATGAGCAAATTAAAACCCGTCTCCTTACAAACCATACAGCCTGATACCGTGCAATGGCAATGGTTAGATAGCGCAGGAAAGCTCAGTGCAGAAGGTTGTACAGATGCCTTATTAGTGCCTATCTTGAACAACTCCACGTTAGAAGTGAGTGAATGCGCTGCCGATAAAGCAACGGTCAATGACCCTATCAACGACATTGTAAATAACTCGGTTAATAAAATTTTGGATATTTTTAGGTAACAGTGATGCGTCAGATTTGTACAATTATGGGTTTAGGCTTGGTTTTAACAGGTTGTCAAAATATGCCTGATTATGGCTGGCCTACACAAACTAGCACTAAAACCGTGACTAAACCACAAGTGGTTTATAAGCCTACATCAAGTCCTATCGTGATAGAAAAAGCCAAACCTCAAATCACACCAAGTGAGCCAGCACCTAAACCTGTTGTGGCCACAAGCCCTGTGATAATGAAACCCGTGACTGCCCCACAGCCTGTAAAACAATTAGCAGATGGTCGTAATATGCCTGCTGTGCAAAATTTGTTAGCCAGTGCCAACCAAAGTTTGCAACAAGGTAATTTTGAAGAAGCAGCAGTCAGTTTGGAGCGAGCGCAGCGTTTAGCCCCACAATCGGCCACTGTCTATCAAAAGTTAGCCGAAGTACGTTTACAGCAAGCACGATTTAGCGAAGCCGAGCAATTGGCGCGTAAAGGGTTGTCTTATGCTCAAGGTAATGCTCAACAAGCAGCATTGTGGCGTTTAGTAGCGCAAGCGGCAGACCAACAAGGCAAAACCGAGACCGCTATCAACGCCAAAAATAAAGCCATGCAATTGGAAATGATGGGCGATAGAGGTTAATAAACACTTACCAACGACCATCAACACTCAAAATAATATTGGCATAAGTATTCATGACATCGTGTTCAATACGCTTTAATTGGCCTTGATTGTCGTACTCATAAAGGGTGTCTGTTCTATCTTCCGCCGAAAGATTATTAACCGCTAAACGTAAATTAAACTGCTTATTGAGTTTGTATGCGGCATAAGCATTGACCGTTTTTTGTGCGCCTTGCTCTTGAGATACTGTAGCACTACTTTCTCTATCCACAGCCGAAATATAGTTAGCTGACCCACCTAAAGTTACGTTATTTAGCTTGTACTCCACAGCTAAATTGGCACTTTGGCGGTCACCCTCACCTGAGCCTAAATTGGCTACTGGGTCAGTGAGCGTATTTTGGGTATAAGCATAGCCTGCGCGTAGGGTCATATTAGCTAGCGATAATGCTTTAAGTTGAATTTTGCTATCTAAAGCTACACCACGCAAACGCGCATCACCCACATTATAAGGACGTTCAAGCCAACGATTATTTTCTAACAAGGTTAAACGTTGCACATAATCACTGATATGTCGCTCGAATACCGATAACGAGACATTGCCTGCTTTATCCGCCAGATAATGTTCTACACCTAACTCAATACTGCGTTGGGTCTCGTTATCTAAAATGGGATTACCTGCACGGTCAGGATTACTTGAACTATTAACACCCGATGCAGTACGCACCACAGGACTTAATTCACGGGCAAAGGCAGGACGTTGATGTTGAGCAAGACTGGCTCTAAAGTTCCATTGTTGATTGGGTTGCCATAAATAATGAATCGAAGGCGCGAAGGTCTCATCTTTTTGCGTTATCAAGCCTTGTTTGCTGTCGTTAATCTCATTATCAATCTGTTGCCAACGTAAGCCGTAAGTCACAGTATGTTGTTCGGATAACAACCATTCATCTTGCCACCATACAGCGATACGTTGCTCATCAACTTGTGAGTCATTGCTTAATTTTTGTTGTTTATATTGTTGTTCTTCGCTTTCTTTTTGACGAAACTCTAATCCAGCCGATACCATGTGATTTTCTAAAAACACACGTTTAGCACGCGCATCTAATGCCCACTCATTTTCATTACGTTCGGTTTGCTCTTGGCTAGTTTGTTGAGCACCTGCTTGTAAGGTTTGATAGGTAGTTTTGCTGCTTTCTTCATCTTCTGCTTGAACAATCAGTTTGATACTTTGTTCACTATTTTGCTCACCTTGTTGTTTCCATTCGCTGATGAAACGGCCTGTCAAACGCTCGCCCTCATTATTATCAAACTCTTGACTAATACTGCTATTGCTACGTTGGGTTATTACGTCTGCTTGATTTTGATTGTAGCTAAAAAACGGACTGAGAATAATTTGCTGTTTGTTGGCTAATTTGAAGGTAAAACGTGGCGTTAATGACAGGCTATTATCTTCACCTGTTTGGGTGTTTTTTTCCTGAACTATCATCGCTTGAGTGAGGTCGTTAATGGTGGTTTGTCGCTCGCCTACTTGCGGTTTGCTATCCACAGCCGCCGCTAACAAATACGCAAAATTATCTAAACTTTGACCATATTGGCCATCAGCGCGCATACCTAATTGATCATCTGCCACAAAGGCAGTGGCCTTAGCCGTACGTGTTAGTTGTTTAGGCACATCTTTCAAAATAATATTAATCACCCCTGCTGGACTACTGACAATAAACTCAGGGGTACTGTTGCGAATAATCTCGACACGCTCAATCAGCTCTACGGGCAATCTCATGATAGTACCCATATTCGCACCGCCACCCAAAGGCTGACCATCTACCAAAATTTGCGGCATATTACGGTTTTGTTGTCGTTCACCTTGACCACGTTTAGGCGGCCCACCTGCTGGCTCACTAAACATACCTGTCATGGGGAGCTTGCCTAATAACTCAGAGACGGTACTGGCATCGGTGGCTTCAATCTCTTTACGGTCAATAATCATTTTGGCAGCAGAAGCCATACGCCGTTCTTCTTGGACATCCATCGTCGCATTCACTGAAACTTCGGGTAACACCGTTTCGGCAAACAACGGATGAATGCTTAAACCTAAACTGATTGGCCAATAATATCGCAACTTCATGAATCATTTCTCGCTGAGTTAAAATCATCTATTAGGACAAGTTATGGATAGCGATGGAGTTCCCTCTCCTGTTAGGAGAGGGCTAGGGTGAGGTCAAAAAAATATGTAGCTACCTAATAACAAAATCCAAGCTAAGCCGCAGGCTCAGTAATAAAACCTAGTTTTTGTACGCCATGACGTTGTGCTTCGGCCATCACCTGCATCACATATTCATAATCGACTTTTTTGTCCCCACGAATATGCACTTCGGCTTGTGGTTGTTGTGCCGCTACTTGTTGCAGTTTTTGCGATAATTGTTGTTTATCAACCAATAATTCATTCCAATACACTTGGCCATCTTGAGTCACAGAAATGGTGATTGTTTGAGGTTTCACGACATTGGGTTGATTACTGGCACGCGGCAAGTCGATATTGACCGAATGCGTCAACACAGGCACGGTAATAATAAAAATAATCAGCAACACCAACATCACATCCACTAAGGGTGTCATGTTAATTTCGCTCAGCACATCATCGTCATCATCGTCCATATTAAAAGACATTTTACATCGCTCCCGTACTGTGTTTGGTGGCGCGGCCTGTCAAAAAATACGCATGTAATTGCCGCGCAAAACGCTGCATTTTTTTGATGGTGGCTTTGTTGGAGCGCATCAGAGCGTTGTAGCCCAATACCGCAGGAATCGCCACCGCCAAACCAAAAGCGGTCATAATCAGAGCCTCACCCACTGGCCCAGCGACTTTATCAATACTGGCTTGACCCGATGCCCCAATCCCCACTAAGGCATGATAAATGCCCCATACCGTTCCAAACAAACCCACAAAAGGTGCAGTTGAACCCACAGAGGCTAAAATCGGCAAACCTGCCTGCATTCGTTCGGCGTTTTCGTCAATATCGGCGCGTAAACTTTCAGTTAGCCATTCAGTGAGACTAATTTGACCATGTAAATCGTGTTTACTGCTACTATGATGCTCTACCGCCGCTTGACCACCCAAAGCTAAAGCACTAAATGGGCTATGGCGGTCTTGGCTTTGCAAAATACTAATCCCTTCATCAAAACTTTGTGCATGCCAAAACTCGCTCATTACTTTGGCCGATGCACGGAGTTTTAAAGCTTGCCAAGCACGAGTGACAATCACATACCAAGAAACAATCGACATCAGTAATAACAATACCGCTACTGACTTAATAACCATATCGCCTTGTAGCCATAAAGTCGCTAAACCATAAGGACTATCTTGCATAATGCACCTGTGACAAAATTAATTTAAAGAAAAAGACAAGGGTTGCACATACCAAAAATCAATGGCTTGTTGACCGCGCCGTGCAGGTTGATAACGCCAAGTTTTAACCGTTTGTAGGGCTGCTTGGTCTAAACGACTAAAACCACTACTTTGTTTAATGCGTAATTCACCGACTGTACCATTGGCCAAAATATAAACATCTAATAACACACGCCCTTGCTCACCTAAACGCCGTGACATAGGCGGATAATTAGGCGCAGGATTATTTAAATGAGCGGCATCACTTCGTGGCTGAGTGATTTCTTCTACAGGTTCAGGCGTAGGCTTGGCACTTGCAGCAACGGATGGAGCTGGTTCGGCAACGGGCACTTGAGGTGTGGGTTCAACTTTAGCAGGCGTTTCTACAACTTCGGGTTGAGTAATGGCTTTTTCCGAAGGGGGTGCATTTTTGACAGGCGGTAACGTCTTAATTTGGGGTGTGACTGTAGGCTGTGCCACAGGTTTAAAGACAGGCTGTATGACAGGTTTTGGCGTAATTTCTTTTGTCTGCGCCATAATCACCACCCCTTGAATAGTCGGTGGTGTGACAACAACAGGCGTAGTATGCGCCCATTGTTGTACTAACAACCATAACAACACACCATGCCCTAGCACTACACTGCTCAAGGCAAATGCCTTTTTAGAAATATCAGGCATAGCCTTGTTGTCTTGCTTTTGATAAAGGGCACTGATAGATACGTAGGGCATAATTATCTTAGAAACCAGCTTAAAAGTTAAATTGAGCGGTTAAAGTAGCCGAGACGGGCGCACCTAATGTGGCACGCGCACCGCTATTGTTTAACGTGCTAATGTATTCTTCATCAAATAAATTATACACATTTAAACGTAAGGTCGTGCTTTTGGACACTTTATAGGCAGCCATCATATCAACCACTGTATAAGCAGGAATCACTGGCATATTTTGCGTGGCTAAATTTGTATCTTGAGTAATGACACGTTTTTGTTCCGAGATATAACGCGCACCACCACCTACTGTCAGCTTATCAAGGGTATAAGATGTCCATAAAGAGGCCGTGACATCGGGAGTCCACCGTACACCATCAGTTATTGTCACTACACCTGTAGTGGCATTACGTGCGCGTTGGTCTAATTGCTCGCTATCCATAAAACCAATCCCTGCGGATAGTTGCCAAAAGTTGGTTAATTGCCCTACCACCGCTAACTCTACACCATCAATACAGGTTTTAGCATCTTGCGTCACCACACCTGTCACAGGGTCTTGGGTGACTTGGCCTTCGTTTTCAGTACGATAAATAGCGGCTGAGACATTTAAACGTTTATTAAGCAACTCCCACTTGCTACCCACTTCAGCCGTGCTGGTTTTTTGTGGCTCTAAAGCGGCATTCGCTTGGTTACCTGCTGTTGCTGACAAGACAAAGTTTGCCCCTGCTGGCGGAGTTTCTGAATTAGCCAAAGCCGCATATACGCTACTATGAGCCGTTGGTTTAAATACGGCTCCCACATTCCAACTCAATAAAGTATCGTCATCTTCGAGTTGAGTATTAACCCTATCGCCCACTTGATAACCTTGAGCAGCATATGTTGCTAAATTGCCACCTGTACCACCTGTGACTAATGTTGTCACATCAGTTTTTGTTGTGTAACGGTCAACCCTTAACCCTGCATTAAATTTGAGTGCATCATTGATACTCAAGGTATCAAAGGCATACAAAGCCGTGGTTGTAGTTTGGCCATCGGTATCTGCACCTGTTAAATAAGGCATTAATAAGTTTTCACGGTAGTTAGGCCGATAAACATTAGCTAATGAGGTATAAACAGGCAAAGTTTGGCCATTTAAAACCACTGTTGTGGTACTAGTGCTACCTGCTGTTGTCCCTAACGTAAATTGGCTTTCGCGTAATAACTCCAAACCTAACACCGCATCATGTTTGAGATTGCCTGTATGAAAAGTGCTATTCAGTGTTGTTTGGTTGGCAATAATTTCATTACTTTGGTCTAAACGTTGACGATTACGCGCCACTTCTATGGCTTTTGTTGTCGCATTTAACGATAAGGCATTCACGCCTGTTAGCACACGATCAATATGCGTTTTACCATAACGACTTATATTACGCACAGTGTTATTTTTACTTAACTCATGCTCTACTTTGGCGGTTAGCATATCCGCTTCGATATGTTCCTTATCTTGTGTACTACCGTAAAAATTGGCTCTATTCGCTTTGGCCGCGCTGTTGATAGTCGCATTGGCGTTATAAAAACCATCCATACCTATCGTTGGGATGCCCCCATCAGGGATATTATCTTGGCGTGCATGTTGCGAATAAATATAAACTTTAGTGGGTGTGTTTAAACCAAAGGCAAACGCAGGTGCAATAGCAATTGTTTGATTTTGAGCCACATCACGTTCAGCAACATTCGCTTCCTGTACCATCACATTAAGACGAAAAGCACTGCTATCATCAATAGCTTGATTGGTGTCGATGGATAATCGTTTGTTATCCTCTGTGCCAAGGGTCAACATTAGCTCATTTGCTTGTTCTAAAGTGGGCAATTTAGACACCAAGTTAATATAACCTGCACTTGCACCACGGCCAATTTCTGAACCTGCTGCCCCTTTTACGACTTCCACTTGTTCAACATTAAACACATCTCGCGTTACTGCACCTAAATCACGCACTCCGTCAACAAAGGTTGAAGATTGAGTAGAAAAACCACGCATTTGAAAGGTATCACCTGCCGCCGTATTACCGTTTTCACCTAACTGCATGGTAATACCCGGTGTATTACGCAAGGCCTCCATCAGTGACACGGCACCTTGCTCTTGGAGCATTTCTTTTTTTAATACTTGTACGGTTTTAGGTGTATCAACTAAGAGTTGAGTTTGTTTGGGTGATGCCGATTTTTCGGCTTTATAGGGTACTTCAATGCTCGTACTGACCTTCACTTCATTTAACACAGGTGCTTCTTGTGCTTGGATTGGCATAACCAATGTGCCTGCTACGGCCATTAATGAAGAAGCTAAAGTATGTGTTTTACGATGAGCAAGATGTTTCACGAAAAATATCCTCTACCAATGTTAGGAGATAACTTAGAGCGATAAAGAAGAACTGACGGATTAGTCTTAAAGTCTAAGTTGAAAAATAACGCTTGGCGGGTTAAAAAATAACGCTGGCTGGGCATAACGCAAATGATAACAATTATCATTTGATTTTGCAACATGAAGTTACAGTTTAGGATTTAGCTTAATAAACATCTCGACAATAACGCCCCTCTGCCTGTAATTGTTGTAATTTTTCTGTGCCTAACAAGTTAGTTAATACTGTATCAACTCCCTGCCCTATGCCTTGCAAACTACCACACACATAAATAGCTGCACTTTCATCTAAACATTTAAATAATTCTTTTTTGTGTATCAATAAGATATCTTGTACATAGCGTAACGGTTGGCCATCACGCGAAAATACAGTATCTAAACGCCTAATAAGCCCAACTTTTTGATATTGCTCTATTTCATCTTGACAAAAAAAGTCATGCTCACGCTGACGTTCACCAAAAATCAACCAACATGGGGCAGGCTGTGCTTGTTTGGCGCGTTGACGCAAATGTGCTAATGCACCTGCTAAACCTGTGCCACTGACCAGCAAAATTAAAGGTTTATCGTCATTTTGAGCAATATGAAAAGCACGATGTTGACGTATCCTTAATGAAATGTTTCTACCCAACGCGGCTTGGCTTAATAAACCCGAAGCCAAACCCTGCTCACCCGTTGGCCGATAATGTAAACGGACTAATAGTTCCACACGCCGACTATCAGGCAAACTGACGAGAGTATAGTCTCGTGGCGTTTCATGTTCAGCTACTGATACTTGCACTACATCGCCCGCTTGCCAATTTAATGCTGTCGCTTGTGTAGGTTCTAACTGTAGACAATAAACAGGCGCACCTTGGCTATCGGGATTTAATAATTGACGACCACACAAACGCCAATCGCTAAAGGCTTGAGGCATCCAATCGGGTGCATCGTCTGTACCCGCCAAATGCACTAACTGTCTGCGCCACTGCTCAATGGCAATCTGGTCTTGATTATCAACTTCAATACGGGCAAAACAGGGCTTTGCGCCTTGTGTTTGTAGCCATATATCGACTTTTTGGCCAAAGGCACAAAACTGCTGATAGTGCCGACTCCCCAAAGCCAAAACCGCATAATGTAACTGTGACAAATCAAGCGATTGTGGCATGGTTTGCTGCACAAAACGCTGTGCTGCATCGGGTGCTTCGCCATCACCATAAGTGCTTAATATCAACAATAAACGCTCTGCACTTTGCAATACGCTGGTTGTTAATTGTGACAACGGCAATAATTGGGTCTGAATACCTGCCAAGGCCAACGTATTGGCACTTTGCTCGGCAACAAATTCCCCTTGTCCCGTTTGACTGGCATAGGCAATTAACCACGTTTGTGGCTGGGTAATCATCGATTTTCGCTGGCGGCGGCGAAATTGCCACCACACCATCAAGCACAACAGCGCGTAAGCCAACACACACAAACACGCTAACTGCCAACGTAAGACATCATGGCTCATTATTGTGGCAACACTTCCAAAGTGGCCGCATAGTTATAGCGTTTTTCAGGCATAGGAGCGCGTGTGCCATCGGCTTGCATTTCGGGGGCTTTGGGATAACTCGCTTTGAGCCAATACATCCCCGCATAAGGCCATGTGACGTTCAATTGTCCTTTGGCATCGGTAGTAACAGAAATTTCGCTCAATACTCCCCGATAACGTACCCCACCCGCAATAATCGACACCACCGTATTGGCAACAGGTTGACCATCTAACAACAAAGTAAATGTGGCTTTTTCTTGAGCAAACAATTCATTTGGATGCGTGATTGGCACTAATTCTAAACCTTGATTAGCTGCTTTTAACACGGTATCTGTAGGTTTACCCGAAGAAACAAAAGTGTCTAAACGGGCAAAAGTACGGGAGACTTTAATGTCTGTTGCTTCGGCAGGAATCTCTTTAGCCATATTATCTTCTGTGCCGCGCCATCGTTTTTGCTCACCATTGAGCAGATAACTAGCCATGACATTTTGGCTAACATTGCTAATTTTGTATGTGCCTTTTTGAAGTAGCTTAATATCTATCGAGCTGCGAAATTTGCCTTTATAACTATTTTCGGGATTGATAAACGTGCCATCAGGCGCGATAATTTGCAAACCATCTAAAGCCAAAGCATTGGTATCAAACTCAAAGAGACTTTCTGAAACCGCCCCATCAATCGTTACCCATGCTTCTTTGGCTTCAATTTGGGTACTTGAAGGCAATAACCATTGACGATGCGCTTGGGCTTGAGGTAAGACGGCTAATAAAGCAACAGCCAATAAAGTCTTGTTAATCACAGTTTTTCTCACGGTACAATCCTCTCGTTTAAGACTTACGCGCTTATAGATTTTTTGCTCATCAAATCTCCCCTAACCCCTCTTCAAGAAAGAGGGGAACTCCCTCCTTTGTTAAAGGAGGGCTGGGGAGGATTTACAAAACGCGCTAATTGCAGTGCAATACGTAAGTCCTGAGTTATGGTTTTAAGCTGAGTGTTACTTTGCCTAATTCTTCTTGACCTTGTGCGCTACTTTGCACTGCTTTTTTGGCTGGCCAATCAAACGGCACACGCAACAACTCACGACCGCCGCCCTCGCGTGAGGCTTCAATGACTAATTGATAGCTGCCTGCTGCTAAGGTCTTTAATGGCGTATCTGTGCCTTTAAAAACCACTTGATGCTGGCCTACACCGTGAGTTGCACCTGATACACCATCAACAGGCATTGGTAATTCACGACCGCTTTTACGCCACCATTGACGCAAATCTTTGAGCCATTTCGTGCCACCGTTATCACGTTTTTTGAGGTCGTACCATACTGCTAAATTAGCCACAAATTGCTGGTCGGGTTGCTCAATCCACAATGCCACATAAGGACGGTGATACTCGGCCACATTCAATTGCGGAATGGCCACGTTGACGTTTAAGTCTCCTGCGTGACTGACACTACTGGCGACTAATAACGCCATCGCTAATAAACGATGTTTCATACGCTTTACCTTTTAAAACTAATTTAGGACTTACACAGTTATCGCTTATTTGCTCGCTAAATCCCTCCCAGCCTCCCTTTAATAAAGGGAGGAGCATTCTTTGCTTAAAGCACATAGGCCAAAGCAAAGAAAAATCCCCCTCTTTGGTAAAGAGGGGTTAGGGGAGATTTACAAAACGCGCTAATTTCGGTGAAATGTGTAAGTCCTGTTAATGCACAAACAAAATAATTAACAATGCAGGTAACACCACGCCCAACGCGACAACAGGCCACACCAAAGGCCGATTAGCTGCGTGTAATTTTAAAATCCATAAACCTGTCAAAGAAAAAATCAGACATAACACCGCAAAAATATCAATAAACGCATTCCAGACCGCACCTGTATGCCGACCTTTATGCAAATCATTAAATAATGAAATCCAACCTCTATCGGTCAATTCATATTCAAAAATCCCCTCAGTCAACACCAAACGCGCCCACGCATCGCCTCCTGCACGCGGCAAGGCGATATAAACTTCATCCACTGTCCATTCCGCATCTTGAGGAGTATGCAAATCAATGCCTTGGGTATTGATAAGCCACGCTTCGATATTGGCTGGCAAAGGGGCAGTTTTACCGTCATATTGCTCGGCGATTTGGCTTAATTGCTGGCGTAACGGGACAGGAATGATGGCATTTTTTTGGCTAATAACGGGTTTAGCTTCAATATCGGCAGCATGATTTAAAGTAATACCCGTAATGGCAAACAATAAAATGCCCACCAAACATAAGGCCGAACTGAGCCAGTGCCAAAGATATAACTGTTTTAATAACGCTGCTTTAGTCAACACACACCACAAAGAGAATATAAATGATAATGATTATCATTTTATACATGGGGACAAAAAAAAGCAAGTAGAGGAAATGCGAGTGTTGAACGAAGTCGAAACAAGCGGGTTTTAAAAATCTCCCCTAACCCCTCTTTACCAAAGAGGGGGATTTTTCTTTGCTTTGGCCTATGTACTTTAAGCAAAGAATGCTCCTCCCTTTATTAAAGGGAGGCTGGGAGGGATTTAATAAGCAAAAAGCGCGTAAATATTAAGATGAAGGCAATTTTGGCAAGCCATTGAGTCGATGCAACAAACCAAAGGCACAACCTAAAATAATGCCTGTTAATAAACCCATCAAGTGCGCTTCATTAGCCATTTGACCAATAATATTGTCTAGTATGCCGCTATACCCCACCACTAACCAACCAACCATAAAAATCACAATGGCAGGTTGTAATCTAAAACCAACACGCGGATTAGCTAAAGGATACAGCCACACATAACCCAACAAGCCATACACGACACCTGATAAACCACCAAAATTATTGGCATTGCCAAAAGCCAAAGATTGACCCAAATTACTTAACAACGCAGTGGCCAAAAATACGCCCAAAAGCTGCATTTTAGATTGGGTGCGCTCAATTAAACCGCCTAAATCCCACCACCAAATTAAATTAAAAATAATGTGCATAGCACTAAAATGTAAAAAAACAGGCGTAATCAGCCGCCAATACTCATGTGTGTTTTTAATGTTAGTGGGATAACTCAGCGCATCAAATACAGGTTTACCTGCCGCAAGCAGTGCTATATAGACAAAAATACACAGCAACGCCACCAGCAACGTAACGATACCCGAACGCGCCCACATATTGTCTAGCACCTGTTTAAAGGTTAAGGCATTGGGGTCTATTTTTTGTTTAATCACCTGACCTGTTTGCCATGAGGCTTGCCAATAACGTGCATCTTGTGGATTGTTCAAAAAGTGATGCAATTCTTGTTCGGCACGAACGCTATCTTGCTCGTGATGCAAAATTAAGGAAAAACGATCTGGCTCAACTTCAATCACATTACTAATGCCAATTGACTTTAAATAATCACTCAAAGCCAAGGCCATACGATGCTCTTGAAAAGCGGCTAACTCAATCATGCAAGCTATTCCTGTTTAATAATTGATGCCGTTGTGGCTTGGGCAATTTAGCCAATTGTTGGCACTGCTCATAAAAACGTGGCAAATCAAAATCAACACTGGCCAATAATGTGCTTAATGCGGGGATGAGACTATTATAAACCGCGACACTGTTTAATTTGGCATTGCTTAAACGACTAAACCACGCATCATAACCCGTAAAACCTTGCCATTGCTCGGTTTTTAGCTGTTGATAACTGTGCTGCAAGGCTTGAAATAATAAGGCTTTCGCCTGTCGTTTGTCTTGAGCGGCGAGGTTTGATTGATACACCTTAGCCAATTGTTGACGATAATCTAAGACCAATTGAGCAAATTGTTGCTGACGTTGTTTACGCAACGCAATACGTTCTAAACCTTCTGCTCGCCCTACCAAATAACGCTTTAAGCCTTCTTCGGCCACCACTTCGGCAAAACTTTCGTTAAACACAGGGTCATTTTTGGCATACACCACTTGATGTGCCAATTCGTGAAACAATAACTCGGCAAGCTCGGCTTCAGGTTTATAAACATAACTGCTTAACACGGAGTCTCTAAACCAACCCAAAGTAGAATACGCCGTGACCGCACTTAAATGAGTGTCATAACCTTGCTCTTGCAACGTCTGTTCAGCTTGCTGTGCTAATGGCTGTGCAAAAAAACTTTGATACGATAAACAGCCCACTAGCCAATAACACCATGTTTTGGGTATTAATGATAGTTCTGGTGTTGCCGCCACCGACCACATGGCATAAGGGCGTTTAATATCGACATAAGTATCGTATTGTCCTTTAATCGGTAAGCCTAAACTCGCTGCAAACTGCCTAATTTGCTCAATGGTTTGCAGTTGTTTGACCAAATTAGGTGGCATGTCAGGCTGTTTAATCACCGTATGCAGTGCTTGGCGTTGACTTAAAATCTGCCATTGACCTTTGATGTTTTGACCGTAGTAGCTCATCGACTGGCAACCCGTCAACCATAAACTACACCAGCCTAAACACCAAACGCGCCATGTCATCGTTTAATACCCTGCAAAAATAGTCGGGCGTTGATCAAACCACGGTTTAGCTTGTTCGAGTTGCGCCGCCAATCTAAATAAAGTGGCTTCGTCACCATAACGCGCGGTAAACATCATGCCTACTGGCAAACTATCACTTGACCAATGTAAGGGTAAAGACACCGAAGGATTGCCCGTAATGTTCATCACAGGTGTTGACACCACCCATTGAAAATTTTGCTGGGCAAGATGTTCTAATATCGGCAAATAATGGACTAATCCGCCCAATTTAATACGTTTAGCAATGGGTGCTAATAAACGCTCTAAACCTTGTAGTCTAAAACCACCTAAAACAATCGGTGGCGCGGCCAAAGTTGGGGTTAAAAATACATCGTATTGTTGCATCCACGTTTCAAATACACGCACTTGTTGATATAACATTCGATTGGCGTTATCTAAGTCTAAAGCGGTAAACGATTGTCCCAAACGTGCTAAAGCCCATGTTTCGGTTTCAAAATCATCTAATGTGGTGGCGCGTCCCACAATAGACTCCGCCGCAAATACATCACCTGCGGTTGCTGCCGCAATCCGCAACAAATAACCATCAGCCAATTGACGTTTATCTATGGGTGGCATGGCTTCTACCACCTCATGCCCTAAAGACTTTAATAAACCGACCGTATTCAACAAACCATTCAAACATTCTAAATCTAATTCGGTATCGCTTAACAACGACTCACGGGTATACGCAATTTTAAGCTTTTTGGGCGATTTGGCTAACTGAGATAAAAACGTCCCTTTGACGGCAGGTGCATCATATAACGCGCCCACATCGCGGCCATGTGTGGCATCTAACATCGCCGCACTATCACGTACAGAACGAGAAATCACCCCTTCTTGTACTTGACCAAACCACGGCTCGGCCATAACTGGCCCACAAGGATTACGACCACGACTGGGTTTAAAACCAACCAACCCACAACACGAAGCAGGAATCCGCAACGAGCCACCGCCGTCTCCGCCTGCTGCCATTGGCACAATACCTGCCGCAACAGCCGCCGCCGCACCACCACTCGACCCCCCCGAAGTGCGTTGTAAATTCCAAGGATTGCGGGTTGCACCATGTAATTTTGGTTCAGTGACCCCCATCAAACCTAATTCAGGAGTATTGGTTTTACCAAAAATCACCGCGCCTGTGGCTTTGTAACGTTTAACCATTTCGCTATCATAATTGGGGACATAATCTTTGTAAGCACGACAGCCATTAGTCATTGGCACACCTGCGTAAGCTGCCAATAAATCTTTAATTAAAAACGGCACACCTGCAAATGCGCCTTGTGGCAAACCCTTATCAATGCTGGTATAAGCCAAGTCATCCATATTATAAATAACGGCATTGATATGCGGATTCACTTGATTACGGCGGTTAATAGCTTCGTCAAGCAATTGTTTGGGCGTGACTTCACCTTGTTTGACTAATTGAGCCAAACCTAAAGCATCGTAATTGGCGTATTCTTTAAAACTGGTCATTATTTTTTCCTTTAATATCTTCAACCACAAAATGTTCCCTCACTTTTTAAGGGAAGGGTTAGGGAGAGGTTATATGGTATTTATTTTGCGCCCAATAGTACGTCATTTCACACAAAAGATGCACCACTTCCCTAAATCCTTTATCATTCGCGCTTTGAAAACTAAGGACTTACGCATTGCACCGCAATTAGCGCGTTTTGTGAGCATAAGACCGTTGCAAACGGTTGAAAGGCGAATAAATAAGCAATAACCGCGTAAGTCTTAATCAGCTTATTTTGGAGCGCATGATGTTGACCACCCTTACCGCCCTTTCTCCTATTGATGGCCGTTACGCCAGCAAAGCCGACAGCCTCCGCCCTTGGTTTAGTGAGTTTGGTCTGATTCGCGCTCGTGTGACTGTGGAAGTGCGCTGGTTGCAACAACTCAGTAAACACCCACAGATTAGCGAAGTGCCTGAATTTTCGGCACAAACCAATGCAGCACTCGAAGAATTAGTCAGCTTATTTAATGAACAAGATGCCCAATGGATTAAAAATAAAGAACGTATTACCAACCATGATGTCAAAGCGGTTGAATACTTTTTAAAAGATAAAGCTGCCAATAATGCCGAATTAGCCGCCGTTACCGAGTTTATTCACTTTGCTTGTACATCCGAAGACATTAACAATTTGAGTCATGGTTTGATGCTCAAAGCAGGTCGTGAGATTGCCTTAGAGCAAATGACCGCCGTTTATGAAGCGATTCGTCAATTAGCCCATCGTTATGCGGACTTACCGATGTTATCGCGTACCCATGGTCAAACCGCTTCGCCAACGACTTTAGGCAAAGAAATGGCTAATGTGGCCTATCGTTTAAATCGTCAAATTAAACAGCTCAAAGACATAGAAATTTTGGGTAAAATTAACGGCGCAGTTGGTAACTATAACGCGCATTTATCGGCTTATCCCGATGTCGATTGGGCTGCCAACGCTCAGGCTTTTATTGAAGGCTTAGGCTTGAGTTTTAACCCATACACTACGCAAATTGAACCCCACGACTATATTGCTGAATTGTTTGATGCCATTAAACGCTTTAACACCATTTTGATTGATTTTAACCGTGATGTTTGGGGTTATATTTCTTTAGGTTTCTTTAAACAACGTTTAAAAGACGGTGAAGTTGGCTCATCCACCATGCCACACAAAGTTAATCCGATTGATTTTGAAAACTCAGAAGGCAACTTAGGTTTAGCCAATGCCATTCTGGCTCATTTAGGCGAAAAGTTGCCTATTTCGCGTTGGCAGCGTGATTTAACAGACTCCACAGTATTACGTAATTTAGGCGTGGGTTTGGCACATAGTTTGATTGCTTACGAAGCTGCATTAAAAGGCATTGGCAAATTAGAAGTGAATCCTGCCCGTATTGGCGAAGACCTTGATAACGCTTGGGAAGTATTGGCCGAACCAATTCAAACCGTGATGCGCCGTTATGGTATTTCCGAGCCTTATGAAAAACTTAAAGCCTTTACGCGTGGTAAAGTGATTACGGCTACTGATATTCAAGGCTTTTTAGCGAGTGAAGAAATGGCCACCCTCCCCGCAGAGGCCAAAGCCGCTTTAGCCGCTTTAACACCTGCGAGTTATATTGGTAATGCGGATATACAAGCGAAAGCGGTTTAATTTGTATTTTTAGGGATGATAGTAGCGCAATTGTTTGAGGCATGGATGCCGAGTTTTGCGCTACAAAATGGTTTTGCTTACTTTTGCCAAAACAAAAGTAAGGCCTGCCGCAGGCTTATCCAACCTTACTATTAGAAAACTCTCTCATCATCATGCACCAAACTATCCTTGACAATTTAAGCCGCATCGAACAACAACACCAAGTCACTATTTTATGGGCGTGTGAATCGGGTAGTCGCGCATGGGGCTTTCCTTCGCCTGATAGTGATTATGATGTGCGTTTTATTTATGCTCACCAACCTGCCGCCTATATTCGCGTCTTTGATAAACGCGATGTGATTGAAGAACCGATTGATGGTTTACTCGATATTAACGGTTGGGATATAAAAAAAGCGTTGGGATTATTACGTAAATCCAATCCTGCTTTAATGGAGTGGTTATCTTCGCCAATAATTTATCGTCAACATCCTGCGATTGAGCCACTACACACTCTCGCGCAACAGGCATTTTTGCCGTTATCAGCTTGTCATCATTATTTATCTATGGCACGTCAGGATATTAATAAATTAGTCATTGGTAGCGATATTCGCCTTAAAAAATACCTATATATGTTTAGAGCCTTATTAGCCACACAATGGGTGATTGCACATGGCACACAACCGCCGATGCGTTTTCAGGAGTTAGTACAACGCTTTTTGCCCAATGGTGACATTAAAGAGCAGATTGATGAATTATTACACCTAAAAATGCAGGTTTTAGAAAGCGAAATTATCCCCCCCCAAGAAGACTTAGACCAGTATTTATTGACGCTATATGGACAACTTGAAAAGCAAATTCCTGCCCCATTGAGTGCGCCTAACACGGCACAATTTGATGCCTGTTTGTTAGATATTTTGTACAAAGTTTATCCGCAGCTGAATTTATAAGGAAATAATCATGTATCTATGGAATGTCGATGCGCTCGTAAAAGACTTTCAAAACAATAACGTGAGTAGTGCTGAAGAGTTTAAATATTTTTTTACCAGTACATTATATATTGCTTTTATTAGTAACTTTTCTTTGATTAGCATAAACTCATCTATAGATGAAGGCTATGATTCATTATTCTCTCTCATTACTTTAGTCATTAATGCCATTGGTTGTTACGCGAATTACCGTCTTAATCAACACGGTGATGATAAAGACTTTGTTAAACGCTGTGTTTGTTTAGGTATTCCTATAGCTATTAAAATTAATGCGATAGTTATTATTACCTTTATATTATTAGTTTTGATTTTTTCTGATAGCCCAGGCGAAATATTAAATATAGATTCATCGTCTTTTAATCATCTATTTAGTAGTTTAGATGAACCCAGTGAGGTGTCAGAAGATAGTACTGATGAGTCAGAAGAAACACCAACGACTATGATTTTTGCGTTAATTTATATACTCGCTATTTGGCCTTCTAATATTGTTTATTATTACCTTTTAGCACGCAAACTCGAAAAAATTGCTTACTACACACCTCCTGTATTTGAGACCACAAAATGACTGCAACTAACATCCCCCTTTCTTATTTAGGCGGTTTAACTGCCGAAGAATTTTTGCGTGACTATTGGCAAAAAAAGCCCTTATTAGTGCGTAATGCCTTTCCTGATGTTGCCTACTTGGTCGAAAAAGAAGATTTATTAGAATTAGCACAGGAAGCCAGTGCCGAATCACGACTGATTTTAGAAAAGGACGGAAAAAAGCCGTGGGAACTCCGCAAAGGGCCTTTTACTACTAAACAATACAAGCAGTTACCCAAAACTCATTGGACATTATTAGTGCAAGCGGTTGACCATTATTTGCCCGAACTTGCAGTTTTTTGGCAGGCATTTAGCTTTATTCCCAGTTGGCGACGTGATGATGTGATGATTTCTTACGCTGCACCACAAGGCTCGGTGGGTAAACATTTTGACCAATATGATGTATTTTTGGTACAAGGTAGTGGTCAACGTCGTTGGCAATTAGGTGAATTTTGTGAGCCAAATAGTACCTTTGTCGAAGGGACTAAACTGCGTATTTTACAAGATATGCCTATTACTTTTGATGAAGTCGTTAATGCTGGTGATTTGTTGTATGTTCCACCCAAACTCGCTCATTATGGCGTGGCACAAAATGAATGTTTAACTTTTTCGTTTGGTTTTCGTGCGCCTGCTTTAAGCCATGTTTTAGAACAGATTGTTGATACTGCTTTAGAGCAAACAGGTGCAGAATCTTTATATCAGGATATTGATTTACAAGCACAAACTCATGGCTCTTGGTTAAATCCACACCATTTACAGCAGTTACAACAACAAATGTTGACGCTACTCAATCAGCCTGAATTATTAGCCAAAGCCCTTGCGCCCTTTTTGAGTGAAGCCAAGTACGAAGATTATGAACCGATGGGCGAAGCAGTCACGCCCGATGAGTTGCAACAAGCCTTGAGTGAAGGGGCAACGATTTGCCGTGACCCTGCTTCACGTTTTGTGTATGTAGGCGCACAAGGTCAAGCACAACAATTGTATATCAATGGTGATGAAATTGATTTGCCGAGCGAAGTTGACGGACAATTTGTGGCATTATTGGCCGATAATTGCCAATTAACCGCTGAACAATTAGCTATCTACCTCAATCAGTCTGCCAATAACGCATGGTTATGTGAACAACTGGCGAATGGTTATTTTTTGCTATTAAGTGATGAGTGATGCGGCTTTGATAGGTATCTTTTTTATATAGTGATGGTGTTTCCTCTCCTTGTAGGAGAGGAAACACTCTTAGTCCTTACATCACTGAAGCAGTAAAATTATTTCTGCCTTCACGTTTTGATTGATACAACATTTGGTCGGCGTGTTGAACCAAGCTGACTGGCTCAATCGTAGTTTGAGGAATACACGTTGCCACGCCCAAACTGACCGTTAAATAACCTGTCGCGCTGCCTTGATGTGGCATACGCAAACGCTGAATAGTCGCCAAAATGTTTTGAGCAATACGCTGTGCCGCCTGATTATTGGTATAGGGCAAAATAATCACAAACTCCTCGCCACCATAACGCGCCACTAAATCAGACACTGATTGAGTCGAAAAATGAAAAATATCCGCCACCGACTTTAAACACTCATCGCCCGCAGGATGACCATACAAATCGTTGTAGGCTTTAAAATCATCTATATCCCCCAAAATCAACGATAAGGGCTGACCATGCTCCGCCATACGCCGCCATTCATGCGCCAAAGACTCATTAAACTGCCTACGGTTAGCAATTTGTGTTAGTTCATCTATGGCTGCTAATTGACGCAACTCTTCATTCACCACTTGTAGTTCATCATTGAGACGTTGTAACTGTTGGGTTTGCTCCTCAATCACATTCTGCATCTGTTGCATGACATGATACATTTCGGCGGGGTCAACCAAACGTAACATTTGCGTTTGGGTGACAATACCTAACAAATGCTGACGTTCATCACTAATCACTAATCGCCGAATACCTAATTCCTGCATCCGTTGATGCACCTGCCACAAAGAATCATGAGGCCGCATACTGTGTACAGGCGAACTCATAATCCATTTGACTGCCGTTGTGTCAAAATTTGTCCCTAAAGATTTTAAACGCACAATATCGTATTCGGTAACTACACCTTGTGGTTGTTGACTTTTTGGTTCAATCACGATCACACAACTGACTTTTGCAGCCGCCATACGCCTCACAACATCTTGTACACTGTCATCAGGACTCACCATCACCACTTGACGTTGCATCACTTCGGCAACCCGAATATAACGTAATAAATATTCTGGCTTGAGTAAGTTACGCAAACTCAGTGGCGTAATCACGCCTAATACATGACTTTCTTTGGTGACAGGCAAATGACGAATACCATGTTGAGAAAATAAGCGTGATACCGCAAAAATATTTTGCGCTTCAATATCACTAATACAAATCACATTTTCAGTCATTAAATCAGCCAACGTTAAATGTGCTATTTCCTCTTGGCGGGAAATTGCCCGCACCAAATCGCGTTCGGTAAAAATCCCTACTAACTGTTGTTGCTCAAGCACCAACACACAACTACTGCGGGTTTTAGCCATCGTTGCAATCACGGTGGCCATTGGTGTATCAACTGCAAGCATTAAAGGGGCAAGATCAATTGCCGACTCATCGCTAGTTGTCATTAAACATCCCTCATTTTAGGACTGGCGCATTTCACCAAAATTAGCGTTTATTTACTTAATCAAGCAAAATTAGTGCCACTATTAAGCCGTGTGTTAAGATATTGTTTTAAGTTTTTAGGAATAATTGTCCCATGTCTTTTGATTTATATGCGATTGGCAATGCCTTAGTTGATAGTGAATATGTAATTACAGATACATTTTTGAGCCAACACAACATTCACAAAGGCCAAATGACACTGATTGACCAACATCAACAACAAACACTGATTACTGCTTTGCAACAACAATTTGATTGTGCCAAACGTGCTTCTGGCGGTTCTGCTGCCAATAGTGTGATTGCTTTTGCGGCTTTAGGTGGTAAGGCTTTTTATGCCTGCAAAGTGGCTCACGACGATAACGGCGACTTTTATTTAGCCGATTTACGCGCCGCAGGGGTAAGCGCACCTCATCACGCCCAAGTAGCACATGGCATTACAGGAACGTGTGTGGTCATGGTAACTCCAGACTCGGAACGTACTATGCACACTTTTTTGGGAATTACTGCCGAACTCAGCCCACAAGAATTAGATTTAGAAGCACTCAATAAAGCACGTTATTTATATATTGAAGGCTATTTAGCGACTTCAGATACGGCACGGCATGCCGTTGCTTCGGCACGGGCTTTAGCCAAATCACAAGGCATTAAAACTGCATTGACTTTTTCTGACCCTGCTATGGTGCAATATGCGCGTGACGGCTTAAGCGATTTGTTAGCCGATGGGGTTGATATTTTGTTTTGCAACGAACACGAAGCCAAACTGTGGGCAAATAACGACAACTTAGCCGAAGCCATCACTGCTTTGCATCAATATAGCCCATTACTGGCCATTACTTGCGGCAGTCAAGGTGCGATTATTAGCGACAATGGCACACAAATAAGCATTGCCCCTGTACCAGTCACTGCGCTAGACTCCAACGGCGCGGGCGATGCCTTTGCTGGGGCTTTTTTGTATGGCCTCAGTCAAGACTGGTCTTTAGCGGACTGTGGCCGTTTAGCCGCCCGTATTGCCGCGCAAGTGGTGAGCCAATTTGGCCCGCGTTTAACAACACAACAGTATCAAGATTTGCTGACACAATAACAACATGTACAGATTATGCACACTAGCCGATATTGCTGATAATGATGCGCGTGGCTTTCGCTCGCCGCTAGGTGAAGTGATTGTCGCACGTCAAGGGTTAATGGTTTACGGTTATCTTAATCGTTGCCCACATATTGGCATTGGTCTTAACTTTCAGCCCGATGTTTTTATGGATTTAACACAACGGTATTTATTGTGTGCTAATCATGGTGCATTGTTTAGAGTCGAAGATGGTTTATGTTTGCGTGGTCCTTGTCATGGACAATCACTCAAAGCGGTTAAACTCATCGTCGAAAAAAGCATCGTATGGTTATTAACGGAATGATTTTTGCATAAATTCTCAAGACTTACGCATTGTGTTGTAATTCAGACTTGTTTTTTGTCAAATCATCCCCTACTTTGATGCAGATTTGCAGTAATTACTATTTACTGCTATAGCTATTTAGGATTAACGCGACTGTCGCAGTTTTTTAAGTTGGCAGTTTGAGCCATGCCTTAATCCTGTATTACGTTAATTAGCCCGTTTAAGGAGCAAAAAAATGGCCACTATCGCTGCTAAAGCCCCCAAAAATAACTTAATTTACGGTTTTGCACCTTATCAAGCTAAGCCTGACGAAGAGTACATGAACCATGCGCAAATCCAACATTTTAAGAACATTTTAAGTGCATGGAAACAAGAGCTTATGGAAGAGGTTGACCGCACCGTACACCACATGCAAGATGAATCCAACAACCTTCCTGACCCCAATGACCGTGCTACCCAAGAAGAAGAATTTTCGATTGAATTACGCACCCGCGACCGTGAGCGCAAATTAATTCGTAAAATTGACTCCACCTTAAAAACCATTGATAACGGTGATTACGGTTATTGCGAAGAATGTGGTGTCGAAATTGGCATTCGCCGTTTAGAAGCACGCCCTACCGCCACCTTGTGTATTGACTGCAAAACACTCGCCGAAATCAAAGAAAAACAGACGGGCGGTTAATTAATCCATGGTGTGTGTTAACGCGCACACCATTTAGCCGTCATGTATATTGGCCGTTTTGCCCCTTCCCCTACAGGTGCTTTACACTTAGGCTCATTATTGACTGCCTTAGCAAGTTGGTGTGACGCACGCGCCGCACAAGGTAAATGGTTATTACGCATTGAAGATATTGATACCACACGCATTCAACGTGGAGCGACTGAACATATTTTTCGTAGTTTAGAACATTATGGCTTAACGTGGGACGAGCAAGTTATTTATCAAAGTCAACGCACTGCCCTTTATCAACACGCATTACAACAACTGCAACAACAAGACGCTATTTTTTGGTGTACTTGCACCCGTAGTCAATTAGCACAAACTAGCAATCATCTTTATGCTGGACAATGCCGCATACACCACACCTATCGTCCACACGCTGCGGCGCGGTTACGCGTTGAGCCATCCATAAAAATTAACTTTACAGACGCTATTTTTGGTCAACAACAAGAAAATCTAGCTCAAACTGTAGGCGACTTTGTTGTTTTTAGACGTGATGGTTTGTTTGCTTATCAACTTGCCGTTGTCGTTGATGATGCACTACAAGGTGTCAGCCATATCATTCGCGGTGCTGATTTATTAGACAACACGGCACGACAAATTTATTTACAGCAGCGTTTGGGCTATGTCACCCCAAACTACGGTCATATTCCGCTGATTGTTAATCATTTAGGCGAAAAACTCTCCAAACAAACAGGCGCAACCGCCTTAACTTTTGATAATCCTAGCCCCTTATTATGGCAACTGTTACGATTATTAGGTCAACAACCACCAAATGTTTTACAATCAGCACCTCGAGACGAAATTTTGAGCTGGGCAATACAACATTGGCAATTAACACGCATACCTGCCACACTTAAACTCAATCCAATAACTGATAATAATAATACTTAGGAGGAGGTTATTAACCCCACCCTAACCCTCCCCTGATTCAAGGGAGGGAAATATAGCGACTGATAAGGAGCCTATAATGTATATTGATCGTTTAGTACTGATTTTTATTGCGGGTGCTTATTTATTATCGCCTGCTATTATTGAATGGTGGAGTTTAGGTGGTGCTGCATGGGCAAGACCTTTTGTCATTTGGCTCATTTTAATTATCATTAGTTATTGGATTGGAAAAAGTAGAGATATTCATGATCTTTGATTCAATTGCATTATTATTTCTAGGTGTCGCCTATTTATTTTTATTATTTTTAATTGCTCATTTTAGTGAATCTGGACTTATTCCTACCAAATGGATTAGAAATCCCACTGTTTACGTTTTATCACTCGGTGTATATATTAGTGCATGGGGTGTTTATGGTATTATCGGTTTTGCCTATGAAACAGGTTATAATTTTTTAGCATTTTATTTAGGCGTTTCTGGAGCTTTTTTATTAGCGCCTGTCTTATTAAGTCCTATTTTACGTCTTGCCAAAAATCATCAATTAAGCTCTTTAGCCGATTTATTTGCTTTTCGTTATCGTAGTCAATTTGTTGGCTCATTAACAACTGTCTTTATGTTATTGGCATTATTGCCTTTATTAGCTTTACAAATTCGTGCCGTGAGTGACACAGCCACGATTTTAACCCAACAACATAATGAATATGTGGTTGGTATTATTTTTTGTGTAGGTATTACTGCTTTTACCTTATTATTTGGTGCTAAACCATTAACTACACAATATAAACATGATGGCTTAGTAGTCACAATTGCTGTTGAATCTCTTGTTAAATTAGTCATGATGTTGTCGATTGCAGGCTATGCCCTGTTTTTTATTTTTGGCGGCAATGATGGTTTAGAAAATTGGTTATCACACAACAAAGATGCTCTCGAATTATTATATATTCCACTTAAAGAAAATGGTATTTGGCATAGTTTAATTTTAGCATTTTTATTTTCGGCAGTGGTCATGCCTTATATGTACCACATGGTCTTTACCGAAAACTTTCAACCACGCTCATTATTAACTGCCAGTTGGGGACTACCGTTTTATTTATGGTTAATGGCTTTATGTGTGCCAATTATTTTATGGGCAGGCATTAAACTCGAATTAGGCGTAAACCCAGAATATTTTACTATTGCTGTTGCTCAATATAGCCAAAGCAGCTTTTTATCTTTATTAGTGTTTATTGGTGGTATTTCTGCGGCAAGTGGTACGATTGTCGTTACTTTATTATCATTATCCTCTATGGCTCTTAATCATTTGGTATTGCCAATCGCACAACCCTCACCTGATTATAACTTATATCATTGGCTGGTTTGGGTAAGACGTTTATTGATAGTCTGTATCATGGGCTTTTCTTATGGCTTTTATGTCTTATTTACTTATCAACATACCATGACCGAAATGGCGATTTTAACCTTTGTTGGCACATTACAATTTGCACCTGGTTTGATTAGCGTTTTATTTTGGCCGCGTGCAACACGCGCTGGTTTTTTATCGGGTTTAAGTGTGGGTTTGTTTATTTGGTTTAGCGTTTTAGTTGTGCCTTATGTTTTAAATTTACCTAATTTATTTAGTCAATTATTAGCAATCAATCTTAGTTTTTTTGAAGACCCGATTTATTGGCATCATATTGGTTTGGGTAGCACTTTGGCCAACGCCTTAGTAATGTTTTTTGTGTCATTAATGAGCAGTCAAACCGCTTCCGAACAAATGGCCGCCGATAGTTGTGCAGTCGATAATTTACGCCGCCCCTATCGCTGGTCATTAAAAGCCAAATCGGTTGATGATTTTATTAGCTCTTTAAGCGAAGTTTTAGGCCGTTTAACCGCCGAGCGCGAAGTTGAACAAGCCTTACATGATTTAAGTATGAGCCGTGATGAAGGCCGTCCGTATGCCTTACGCCGCTTGCGCGACCAAATTGAATCAAATTTATCGGGTTTGCTTGGGCCTTCGGTGGCGCACGAAATTTTAGATACGCATTTATCGTACCAAATTCGCCCCGAAACTCCCGCAGGCGAAGATATCCATTATGTCGAATCACGCTTAGAAGAATACAAACATCGTATGTCGGGCTTGGCAGGTGAACTGGATGCACTCCGCCGCTTTCATCGTCAAACACTGTATGATTTACCGATTGGCGTGTGTTCTTTAGGCCGCGATTTAGAAATTATCAGTTGGAATCGTACCCTCATGGATATGACGGGCATTTGTGATGATGATGTGATTGGTTCACGACTCAACGATTTACCCGAACCGTGGCAAACCTTACTTAATGACTTTTTACACAGCCCTCATGTGCAACTGTATAACCAAGAAGTGTTAAGCCAAAATCAAAGCCGTTGGCTTAATTTACATCGTGCGTTTATTGGCGAAAACGAAAAAGCAGGCGATTTAAGTAGTAGCCAAGTAATTGTTTTAGAAGATGTCACCGAATTAGAGCGTTTAGAGTCACAATTGGCGCATAATGAGCGACTCGCTGCCTTGGGACGTTTGGCCGCAGGTGTGGCACATGAAATTGGTAACCCTGTGACGGGTATTGCTTGTTTGGCACAAAATTTAAAAGCCGAATATACTGACCCCGACATTATTGAAGCCAGCACTTTAATTTTGACCCAAACCCAACGTATTACCAATATTGTAAGCTCTTTGGTTGGTTTTGCCCGTACCGATGCTCATGCCAGCCCTAGCACTTATAGCGCGGTTAATTTACATAATGTGATAGCCGAAGCCATTAACTTATTACAATTATCAGGTGGCAAAGATTATCAATTTGATAACTTTTGTACCAATGATATTTTGGTGCGTGGTAATGCCCAGCGTTTAATGCAAGTATTTGTCAATTTGTTAAGTAATGCGCGCGATGCCAGCCCGCCTAAAAGCCATATTATTGTTGATGCCCATCGTAACGGACATTTTATTCATATTGATGTTGAAGACTTTGGTCATGGTCTGCCAGAAGGCACGATTCGCGCCACTTTATTTGAACCCTTTGTCACCACCAAAGAAACAGGCAAAGGAACTGGTTTAGGTTTAGCTTTAGTACATGGGATTATTGGTGAACATGGTGGTAAAATTCAATTGATGGATAAAGCCGATTACGACCAAGGTCGTGGGGTGATTGTGCAAATGACCCTACCCACATGGCATAATGAGCGCGACGATGAGGAAGATGTAACATGAAAAACATTTTAATTGTTGAAGATGAAATGCTGATTCGCAGCAGCCTCAAACGCTTATTACAACGTCATCAGTATCAAGTCAGTGAAGCAGGCTCGGTACATGAAGCAACAGGTAATTTTCGCTTAGATGAGTTTGATTTAATCATTACCGATTTACGTCTACCAGGTGAATTAGGTACGAGTCTGATTGAATTAGCCAAGCCCACACCTGTACTGATTATGACCAGTTTTGGCACAATGAAATCGGCTGTTGATGCCATGAAACAAGGCGCTGTAGATTATATTTCTAAACCCTTTGACCATGATGAAATGTTGCTCAGTGTTGCGCGTATTTTGCGTGAACAACAACTCAAAGAAGAAAATACCGCACTCAAACAACAGCAAAAAAATCCAACCATTACAGGCATTATTGGCAGTTGTCCTGCCATGCAAGAATTATTTAAACGTATTAGTCGTGTTGCACCGATGGCTTCTACCGTCTTAGTGCGTGGTGAATCAGGCACAGGCAAAGAATTAGTCGCCAAAGCCTTACATCAAGAAAGCCCACGCAAAGATCACGCACTGATTTCGGTCAACTGTGCTGCTATTCCTGAGTCTTTAATTGAAGCCGAATTATTTGGTTATGAAAAAGGTGCATTTACAGGCGCAAATACTCAACGTAAAGGATTGGTCGAAGCCGCAGACGGTGGCACGCTATTTTTGGACGAAATTGGTGAATTACCCCTAGAAGCACAAGCGCGCTTATTACGCTTATTACAAGAAAAAGAAGTACGGCGTTTAGGTGCGACCCAAACTCGCTCGGTCAATATTCGTTTAGTGGCCGCCACCCACCGCAATTTAAAACAATTAGCTGCCGAAGGTCGATTTAGAGAAGACTTATATTATCGACTGAATGTAGTAGAGTTGATTATTCCGCCGTTACGCGAACGCGGCAACGATATTATCGAAATTGCTCAAGCCCTATTAGAAAAAACCTGTCAAAAACTACACGTTGATGCCTTAACCTTTGATGATGATAGTTTGGCGGCAATGCTCGCCTATACATGGCCAGGTAATGTGCGAGAATTAGAAAACGCCATTGAACGGGCGGTGATTTTGGCCGAAGGTAAAACCATTAGCCCCGATTTACTGGCAATTGACCTTGATTTGCCATTGATAACTAAACCTGTTGAGCCAATGCTAGACTTTAATGCCACACTCAAAAGTGCCACCAAAATACCACCAGTCGTGATTGAACCCGCACCACAAAAAGTCCCCGAAAATGACTTTATGAGTTTTGTATTAAGTTTGCAGGACAAACTGTCCGAAACCGAACTGGCTAAACGCTTAGGTATTAGTCGCAAATCGTTATGGGAAAGACGACAGCGATTAGGGATTCCGCGTCGCCGTCAAAATCTGAGCGATGAATAGATACGCCTGTTATAATCACCGCTTAAGACGAGTGAAATGCGTAAGTCTTGAACCTTTGCGCCCTCAGTTTAATTTTAAGGCCAGTATCACATTCCATGCTTAAACAATACATTGCTCGTGACTTTGGAATTAACCCCGAAGATTTAGGACAAAGTACCCTAAACGCCCTGCACGAACTACATAAAGCAGGCTTTGACGCTTATATTGTCGGCGGTAGTGTCCGCGATTTGTTATTGGGTTTACACCCCAAAGATTTTGACATCGCCACCAATGCCACACCCGAACAAGTCAAACGGGTTTTTGGTCGTCATTGTCAAATTATTGGACGGCGTTTTCAGTTAGCGCATGTCTATCAAGAGCGTCATTTGCTTGAAGTCGCCACTTTTCGCGCACCACATCAAGAACATAGCCATTTAAGTCAAACCTCGGCACAAGGCTTAATTGTGCGCGACAATGTATGGGGAACGATTGAACAAGACGCATTACGCCGTGACTTTAGTGTTAATGCCTTATATTACAATCCACAAACAGGCTTAATTTTAGATTTTGCCAATGGCATGGCCGATATTCAAGCCAAAGTATTACGCATGATTGGTAACCCCGCCGAGCGTTACCGCGAAGACCCTGTACGCATGTTACGCGCAGTACGTTTTGCCGCCAAATTAGGCTTTAGTCTCGAAGCCGCGACCGCCGCACCGATTGCCCATAGTGCTTACTTACTTAAATCTATTTCGCCCCATCGTTTATATGATGAAAGTCATAAACTGTTTGCCTGTGGTCATTTAAGCAGCGCGTTACCGCTTGCCTATAATATGGGTGTGTTTCAAGCCTTGTTTCCGTTATTGGATGACGAAATCATTGAATCACCCTTAGTCAAACAAGCGGCACAAAACACCGATGAACGCTTACAACAAGGCAAATCGGTTAATCCTGCCTTTTTTTATGCGGTATTATTGTGGTCTTGGCAACAACGATTGACTCAACAAGGCTTAGATAAGGGCGAAGATTTATTTCCTGCTCAACAAGCCGCCGCCATGCGCGTATTGGTTTTACAATCAAAATCAACGGCTATTCCGCGTTTTGTCGCGCAAACCATTCGTGATATTTGGGAATTACAACCACGCCTTGAGCAACCCAAAGCCCGTTTAGTGCCAAAATTGATTAGCCAACCGCGTTTTAGAGCAGGTTTTGATTTTTTATGGTTGCGTGAACAAAGTGGTGATGCACAAACCAATGACATGGGCGCATGGTGGGAACACTATCAACAAGCCGATATTGACCAGCAAGAAAAACTACTCAAACAATTAGATAAACGTAAAGCGCAAGCCTCGGCCAAAGAAAAAGCACAAACTAAAGCCAAGACCAAACCCAAAAAAGCAACTAAAGCCAAAACCACCATCAATACCGAAGGTGAGGCATGAGTGAGGCGTATATTGGTTTAGGGGCAAATTTAGGCCAACCGATTATTCAACTACAATGGGCAGTCAAACAATTACAACAGATTAATAACAGCCAAGTTGTTGCCGTATCGCGTTTGTATGGCAGCAAACCTGCACTTGGCTCACCAAACAATCAACCTGACTATGTTAATGCGGCGGTGTTATTAAACACTACTCTCGCACCCACGCAATTATTGGCCAAATTACAAGCAATCGAAAATGCAGCAGGTCGAGTACGCGCCGAGCGTTGGGGAGCAAGAAGTTTAGACCTAGACATTTTATTATATGATAATCAACAAATTAACACGCCAGAGCTGATTATTCCTCATCTCGAATTAGTCAATCGTTGTTTTGTGGTACTGCCCTTATTAGACATTAACCCTACCCTAACTCTGCCAAATAGTGTAAAACTCGCGAGCCTAGCCTGTGCGACATTATCCGATGACATTCATCTGATGAGCGATAATTGCCACTGGTATTAGATTTGCTTTTACCCTACATACGAGGTGAACTATGCCTATCTCCTTAACCACTTTGCGCGACTGTAAAAAACGCGGCGAAAAGTTTGCCATGATTACCTGCTATGACACCATTTTTGCTCAAACCATGAATGCCGCAGGGGTTGAATGTTTATTAGTTGGTGACTCTTTAGGTATGGTCTTACAAGGACATAGTTCCACCCTACCCGTGACTATGCAAGATATGGTCTATCACACTCAATGTGTGGCACGGGGCAATAACAATGCTTTTTTGTTAGCAGATATGCCATTTATGTCTTATGCCACCGTCAATGATGCACTCGCCAATGCTGCCGCATTAATGCGCGTTGGCGCACACGCAGTCAAACTCGAAGGCACAGCATGGTTAGCAGATACGGTCACGCAATTAGCGCGTGGCGGCATTCCGTGTTGTGTGCATATGGGTTTAACCCCACAATCGGTACACGTCTTTGGCGGTTATAAAGTACAAGGCAAAACACCCGATGCCGCCGCACAATTAATTGCCGATGCCAAAATTTTAGAGCAGGCAGGCGCGGCTTTATTATTGTTAGAGTGTGTGCCGAGTAGTGTAGCGGCGCAAGTGGCGCAAAGCGTGTCTATTCCTGTGATAGGTATTGGTGCAGGCAAAGATTGTGATGGTCAAGTATTAGTTGTCCACGATATGCTAGGTTTACATCAAGGCAAAGCGGCACGTTTTGTCAAAAACTTTTTAACAGGTCAAGACAGTATTCAAGCTGCTTTTAGTGCCTATGTCAAAGCGGTCAAAGAGCAAAGCTATCCTGCTCCCGAACATGGATTTAACTAAGATGCAAACAGTTCATACCATTCAAGCGGTACGTGATTTTGTCAAAAATGCCAAACAACAAGGCAAGACCGTTGGTTTTGTGCCAACAATGGGTAATCTTCATGCAGGACATATTCATTTAGTTCACCAAGCCAAAAGTCAATGTGACGTAGTGCTATGCAGTATTTTTGTTAATCCTACCCAATTTGCAGCCAACGAAGATTTTGGCAGTTATCCGCGCACGCTCGAAGCCGATAGCCAACAACTGCAAGCAGCCAACTGTGATTTATTATTTGCGCCCTCTGCCCAAGAAATGTATCCCAATGGCCATAGTCAACAGACGGTTGTGACCGTTAATGGCCTCAGTGAGCAATTGTGTGGCGAGTTTAGGCCAACACATTTTGCAGGTGTAGCCACTGTAGTCAGCAAATTATTTAATATCGTGCAGCCTGATAGTGCTTTTTTTGGTGAAAAAGACTTTCAACAATTAGCCGTAATTCGTTGTTTAACGTCAGAACTGGCTTTTCCGATTAACATTGTAGGTGTACCGACTCAACGCGCCGAAGATGGTTTGGCTTTAAGCTCGCGTAATGGCTATTTATCAGCTCAAGAACGCGCCCTTGCTCCTGCACTGTATCAAGTTTTAACTCAGTTACGCACCGCTATTTTGAATGGTCAGCGCGAATATACTATGCTATGTGAGGCAAGTGTTTTACACTTGCAAAAGATGGGTTTTGACCCTGATTATGTGTCAGTGCGGCGTAGTGATAATTTGCAACTAGCCAACGACAGCGATAACGATTTAGTTATTTTGGTCGCGGCAAAATTAGGCAAAACGCGCTTAATTGACAACTTGGCGTTTAGTCTGAGGCTATAACTTAGCGTATGCTCGTACAATAAGTATTTATTTATAGCGATAAGGTTGAATGACAACACATATTACGGCAAAATGGCGCGCCTGTTTTGCCTAATGCAAAATGTTCTGATAAAGCCCCTGCGCTACCCCCCTACGGAGGCAACCGCCATGCAATGCACCATGCTTAAAGCCAAACTCCACCGCGCCGTTGTGACTCATGCGGAAGTTGATTATGAAGGCTCTTGCGCCATTGACGGTAACTTGCTCGATTTATCGGGCATTTTAGAGTATGAACAAATTCAAATTTATAACGTCACTAATGGTGAGCGTTTTACCACTTATGCAATTCGTGCCGAAGCAGGCTCATTGATGATTTCGGTCAATGGTGCTGCTGCTCACAAAGCGCAACCCGGTGATAAAGTCATTATTTGTGCTTATGCCGATTACAGCTCTGCTGAGTTAATTAATTTCAAACCACGTTTAATTTATTGTAACCCCGACAATACTGTTAGCCACAGTGCTAATGCGATTCCTGTTCAGGTCGCTTAAATAAATTAAGTCATAAAAAACGGCCAAAAGGCCGTTTTTTGTTGATGGTGCAATGCGTCAGTCCTCTCACATACCCGTCATTGCCCTAATAATATGAAAATGGTCTTCAAACAATAGTTCTGGTTGAACTTCGGCCAAAGGCAACCAAAAAGCACTTTTAGCATCATCGCCGCCTTTTACCTTGGGCAAACCTGCATCGGGCTTTAACTCAAACATAAACGCATGAGTAATGGTACGACCACGCGCCGAACGATAGGGGTCGTCAAACACCCGTTGACTTTTTAACGAACCATACAACACAGGCTCAGGTACTTTTAAACGGGTTTCCTCGCGCAACTCACGAATACACGCCTCAATCAAGGTTTCTTGCTGGTCAACAAAACCACCTGCCAACGCAAATAAGCCTTTACCCGGTCTTGCCTTACGCTCTACCAACAAAATATGTCCTGCTTGTACAACTACCGCATCAACGGTAACAAAAGTGGGTTCATACGGGGCAACTGACCATGCTTGTTTATATTTGGCAATAAATTCCGCTTCACTTTGTAGATGCTGATACTGTTCGCTGCGCATAAAATCAGCCAAAAACTGCTGTGTTCCTTGTGGTAACAAAGGTGAGTTAAGAGCTTGTTCTCCCAACAAATACGCATTACGCAACGGTGTGGCTGATAACGATTGATGATTATCAACATCGACACTCGCCCACTGTGGAAACAAACGTAAATAATACGAACTTTGGTCTTTTTGATGACCAATTAAGCCTACGCGCGGCTGTGCGCTTGGACTCTGTTTATTTAACACTTCCTGCACAGCTTCTTGTACCGTCTTAACCCACAACGCATCGTTATACAAACAATCATCTAAAGGCTGACAATGTACTCGCGCCGCCTCGTCAGGGCTTAAACTGCCCAAAATCATCGCTTTACGCTCGGCCACTGTAAACGGATTGCGCGTGTTGCGTGCTTGTCGCGCCGAACCAATTAACACAATCACTTGCGCGCTTTGAGCCAATGCTTGTTTTAAAACCCGCAAATGCCCAACATGAAACGGCTGAAATCGACCAATAAATACCAAAAAATCAAACATCGCAGGACTCCCCTGTTGTTAATACAGGACTTACGCATTTGGATAACCACGTCAGTCCTAAGTAAAAATAACGTCTATCGTTACTTATAAAAAAACCAATATGCGGCACTAATTGCCGCAATAGCTCCTACTAAATCACAAAACAAACCACATGCCAACGCATAACGCTCTTTACGAATACCCACTGCCCCAAAATATACCGCCAAAACATAAAAAGTAGTTTCGCTTGAACCTTGAATTGTCGCCGCAACCAAAGCAGGAAAAGAATCCACACCATAAGTTTGCATAGTTTCAATCATCATTGCCCGCGCACCACTACCCGAAAAGGGCTTAATCAAAGCGGTGGTTAATGCAGGCACAAAGTCGGTATTAAAACCCAACCATGCCACCACATTGGCAATACCTTGTAAAATGTAATTTAATACGCCACTGGCGCGTAACATCGATACCGCTACCAACATCGCGACCAAAAACGGAATCAAACCAACCGCCAACTCAAAACCTTGTTTTGCACCCGTAATAAACTCATCGTATAAAGCCACTTTTTTGCGCCAACCTGCCAGCAAAAACAACACAATAATGCCAAATAAAGCTAAATTGCCAATTAAAGCCGAACGCTCGCTCAAAGCATCGGGTGGCAAACCCACCACTAAACTAATTAAACCTGCCATAAGCAGCGCAAAACCTGCAAAATAGGTCAATACCACCCGATTAAATACATCTAACTTTTGTATCCATGCCACCAAAAATAAACCAGCAAAAGTTGAACAACAGGTGGCAAACAGAATCGGTAAAAACACACTGGCGGGGTCTGGCGCATTAAATTGCGCTCTATACATAAAAATACTCACGGGAATTAAAGTAATTGAAGATGTGTTAATGACTAAAAATAAAATTTGTGGATTGCTCGCGGTATCAGGATGAGGATTAAGACTTTGTAAATCTTTCATCGCTTTTAAACCCATCGGGGTGGCGGCATTGTCTAAACCCAACATATTAGCGGCCATATTGAGTGTCACCGAACCAATCGCAGGATGACCTTTAGGCACTTCAGGCATTAACTTTTGAAATAAAGGCGTCAACAACCACGCCAATCTATCGGTTAAACCACTTTTTTCAGCAATTTGAAATAAGCCCAACCAAAAACACAACAATCCCACCAAACCAATGGCAATTTCGACTGCCGTTTTAGCGGTTTTAAAACTGGCTTCAATGGTTTGAGCTAAAACTTCGGGATGTCCCAAAATAGCCTGATAAATACAACTAAAAAAGGCCAGCAAAAATAATGCTGGCCATAAACGATTCAACATGATTGTTTCCTAATCATTTCTTGCTCAAAGAAAGAGCTCGCGTGAGAGTTAATAAATTCTGTCTGTTTACCACTCAGTTGTCGAAGATTATTTTTAGAGTTTGCTTATCACTTTGAAACTTACTTTTTTGTCAATCAAAAACAGGCCAAAAAAAGTGCAAAAAACCGTTTTTATGACGCATTTGCACAGTTAACAAACAATCGCCAAATACCCTCTCTTTTTAAAAGTTATCCACAAAACCTGTGGATAACTCTGTGGATAACTCGGGGTAGTGTCACGCAAAGCTAGGCATATCAAGGCTTAGAGTTAAATTGAACATTTTTTAAACTAAAAAATAAAAACCTTTAAAATCATAAAGTTATATTTTGCAACAAAAGAAAAATAATTTTTCTTTGAAAATCAAAACAAATGTCTTGCAAAGTATATGTCAATACTGACTTATTTTTAATTGATTATTTTTTAATCAGTTAATTTTAAGTCTGACACAGTTTGACATCAATCCTCACAAAAAATTAGCACAAAATGGTTGACATAAAAAAACTTGTCTAATGTCAATAAACTAGCCAAAATAGCTCTATTAGGACTTAGGCGGTTATCGCTTATTTACTCAAATCCCCCCAACCCTTTTGCAAAAAAGAGATTAGGGGTGGTTTACAAAATGCGCTATCCTATCTATGCAGGCTTTAACTTTAATACCACTACAATAAGATGAAGATGATGATTCAACGCATTTTAGCCTTGTGTTTAACATTAAGTATTTATCCCTCAACGGTCATGGCGGGTAATATTTATAAATTCCGCGATGCTGACGGTAATATTTTATTTACCAATGTCGTTGATGGTCGAGGCAAACCACGTGGTGAAGACTTTGGTCGTTATACCAAATTAGAAAAAGTGACATGGTTTGCTGATACCAATGTTCACAAATACAGTAATTGGGGACGCGACGAATTTGCGGTACGTCCTAGCTTTAGCAAAAATAAAGATGCTTATGATGACATTATTGCCCAAGCCGCCGCCACCTATGGCATTGATAAAGGCTTAGTTAAGGCAGTGATTCATACCGAATCGGGATTTAACCCTCGCGCACGTTCAGGGCCGGGTGCTAGAGGTTTGATGCAGCTTATGCCCGCCACTGCTAAACGTTTTGCAGTGGATGATGTTTATGACCCCGTACAAAACATTCGTGGCGGCACAGAGTATTTAAGCTTTTTATTAAAACGCTTTAATAATTTAGAGTTGGCATTAGCGGGTTATAATGCAGGTGAAGGTAATGTTGCCAAATACAAAGGCATTCCTCCCTTTGCCGAAACACGAGACTATGTACAACGCGTGATTAGCCGTTATAACAAATTGTATGGCGGCAATGCTGAGCGTTTGAGTATGAATTGATGCCTCACCTTTTTCCTTCAACTCCGCTCAGGGAACACACGCTGGTTGAGCGGAGTCGAAGCCTCAGTCGTCTTTTAATTCAGCAAACAACGCCACATACTGCTCTGTCAATTTATGTTGTGGGGCTAAATAAATTAATGGCAAACTTTTTTGATGTGACTCTTTCATAATCACTGATGACGGTAAATAAGTCTGCATCATCGGTAAACCTTCGGCAGTCAACTCAGCCACCAATTGTGCAGGCAATGAAGCTCGCGGCTGAAATTGATTAACAATTACCCCTTCTACTTCTAAATCGGCATTATGGTCAGCACGCGTTTCGCCCACATTTTCTAACAAGGTATATAAAGCGCGGCGCGAAAAAGCATCACAATCAAAAGGAATCAAACACCGTTCAGAGGCAATTAACGCCGACAAAGTATAAAAATTAAAAGCAGGTGGCGTATCAATAAAAATATTATCGTATTGACGACTTAGCTCTTTTAATGCAGAGGCTAACTTATAAATTTTATGTTTACTTTGTAATAAATGTTCAATTTCGCCTAATTCGGGATTGGACGGAATAACGTGTAAATTGTCAAAAGCAGTAGGATGCACATATTCCAACAAAGATTTTTCACGGCCTTTTAAACTTAAAGTTTGAGCAAAAAATTGGCCAATATTGGGGGTTAACTCGGGGGCATTAGGAACATATAACGCTGCATCACCTAATAAGTATTGGGTCGCATTACATTGTGGGTCTAAATCTAAGACCAAGGTTTTTAGACCCTGACTCGCACTCACTGCTGCCAAGTTAACGGTAATACTCGACTTACCTACCCCACCTTTTTGATTAAAAATAACGCGTCTCATAGCTTTCCTCTTGTTTTTACTTTCTATACATTTACAACTTAGATGCCAATTGCCACTTAACCCCTAAGTCCTGATTATTAGACTGGCAATTGTAACCAGCACAGATTCTCAGTCCATCTTTTTTTAGTATTTTTGCTAGTCACGACTGCTTACATTTACTTTGTTAAAAAACAGCAGATTAGAATATTTATTCTACAACTTTGTCCCCTATAATCGCTGTAACAAGCAAAAACCATAAGCTTTTTATGGTTTTAAACTATAAAAGAAGCAATGAGGGTTAGACAATGAACTACTTCGTCACAGGTGGCACAGGTTTTATTGGTCGTTTTTTGGTATCACGTTTATTACAACGTGAAAATGCTGTGGTGTATTTATTGTGTCGTAAATCATCACATAGCAAATTTCATGATTTAATGGATGAGTTAGGTGCAACGGAGCAGCAACTTGTTCCTATCTTTGGCGATATTTCTCAACCCGCTTTAGTTGCAGAAACGGATTTAGCCAAACTCAAAGGCACGATTGACCACGTTTTTCACTTGGCTGCTATTTATGATATGAATATGAGCGAAGCCGAAGGCGAAGCGATTAACAATCAAGGTACGCGCAATGTGGTTAATTTTGTTAATCAATTAGGCGGCAAAGTTAAATTACACCACATGAGTTCTATTGCGGTGGCAGGCACCGAGTGGGAAGGCGTATTTAAAGAGTCGATGTTTGATGAAGGTCAAACCTTTAATCACCCTTACTACAGCAGTAAATTTACCTCCGAAAAAATTGTCCGTGATGAAAGCCAAGTGCCGTATCGTATTTATCGGCCTGGTATGGTGGTTGGCGACTCCCAAACAGGCATCATGGATAAAGTTGATGGGCCTTATTATTTCTTCAAAATGATTCAACGTATTCGCAATAATGTGCCTAAATGGTTACCATTATTAGGTATTACTGGCGGCCAAATGCCAGTTTGCCCTGTTGATTATGTAGCTGATGCGACAGATTATATTGCCCATAAAGACGGTTTAGATGGTCGTGCTTTTTGTTTAGTGCAAAATCCTGCACCTAGCGTCGGCGACTTTATGCAAATTATGTTTACTGCTGCACATGGCCCAGACTTTGCCAAAAATTTTGATGTGCCTGACCTTAAAATCCCAACTGTTGCCAAAGACCTATTTAATAAGTTTGCGGTCAGTGACCTTGCAGTGACCATTTCCAAAGCCATTGGTGCGCCAATTTCTACCTTAACTTATGCGTTTAACAAGTTTGAATTTGACGACAAAAATACCCGCCAAGCCTTAAAAGGTAGTGGTATAAGCTGTCCACGTCTCGAAACCTATGCCGATAAATTGTGGGATTACTGGGAGTGGAACTTAGACAGTGCTGCTTTTATGTCGGGCAAAGAGCTAAATGTGGTTAAAGGCAAAACTGCGTTAATTACAGGTGCATCGAGCGGTATTGGTTTGACAGTAGCCAAAAAACTCGGAAAAGCAGGTGCACACGTTTTATTAGTGGCACGCGGCGTAGAAAAGCTTGAGCAAACTGCCGAAATGATTCGTAAAGTGGGCGGGACAGCCACTATTTATCCATGTGACTTATCGGATTTGAACGCGATTGACGAAATGGCCGACCAAATTTTGGCTGATCATGGTCATGTGGATATTTTGGTGAATAATGCAGGACGTTCAATTCGTCGCGCAGTGATTGAGTCGCTTGACCGTTTTCATGATTTTGAACGTACCATGCAATTAAATTATTTTGGTGCAGTGCGCTTAATTTTACGTTTACTACCGTCGATGAAAACCAACAAAAGTGGCCAAATTATTAATATTTCGTCTATTGGTTGTTTGGCTAACTCGCCACGCTTTTCGGCCTATGTTGCCAGTAAAGCAGCGTTAGATGCTTTTACTCGTTGCTTGTCGGCAGAAGTCAAACAGTACAACATCAATACAACCACGATTTATATGCCTCTAGTGCGTACACCCATGATTGCACCAACCAAGATGTATGACTATGTACCCACTTATACGCCAGACCAAGCGGCTAATTTAGTGATTAAAGCAATTGTCAGCAAACCTAAGCGCATTAAAACACCGCTCGGTCAAACAGCGGAAATCTCTTATGCGTTATGGCCTAAAGTCAACGATGCGATTTTAAACTTAGGCTTTAAGTTGTTCCCGTCTTCTTCTGCCGCTAAAGGTGTTAAAGAAGACAAGCCATCTACTGCTGCGATTGTATTGGCCAATGTGTTACAAGGCCAACATTGGTAATATCAACAAACCGTGTGTTCCCTCTCCCACAGGGAGAGGGCTAGAGTGTGGTTTAAGCAAACACCCCCAATGGTGATTTAGCCAACGCCACACTAATGATAAACATATACACCAATAACGCCGCCACCAAAAAACTCACTTTTTGTACTGCCGTTTTAGCTTTCTTAAAAGCTATTATCCCTAAGCCAATATATACAATCAGCAACGTGATTTTAACGTGTACCCATGCTGGAAATTGCTGACTCACAAGCAACATGGCAATTGCAGATAACAATAAAAAAGTATCAATCACATGGGGGCTAATTTTGACCCATTTGGCTTGTAATTGTGGCGAGCTTTGTAATAACCATCCACCACGCAACACAAAAAACAAACCGCTCAATACCACCATCGTCATATGTAAGTGTTTAAAAATCAAATAACTATCCACCATTAAGCTCCTTGCTGCTTATGCTGACACGCAGGGCTATCGGGTGCTTGTTGAATCACTGCCCACTCATCAGGCGTATAAGTATGCAAAGCCAAAGCATGTAAACCTTTCGCCATTTCATCGTTGACTAAGGCATATACCGCTTGATGACGCTGTACCGCACGTTTACCGACAAAATCAGGTGAAACCAACACACATTTAAAATGTGTCTCTGCTCCTTCACCACCACGATGATTATGTGACTCATTAATGACTTCTAAATGTTGCACAGTAAATGCCGCTTGAATACGACTTTCGATTAACAATTGACGCTGCATAGCCGTTGACCCAAATAAAAATTTTGTCGATTCTAGCACAGAAAATCATTTGCTCTTTGGCAAAAGTTGGCGTATATATTGAAACATGGTACCATCGTACCAAATAATAATTTACGCGGAGTATGCTCAAAATGACAATAACTATTACTACCCAAACACCTACAGAGATTCGTTATTTTCCCGATGCTGATGACATTGCCAGCCAACTCAGTGAAAAGTCTGTTGATGACATCATTGAAATTTTTCATACCCCCTTACAGGGCAGTTATAACTGGGATTACGCCTCAATTGATGGACGGATTCGTAAACTATATCGGCTAGGCAAAGAGTTAAATTGGAATCAAGAATTTGACTTAAATTGGAATCAAGAACTGGATAAAAGCCAATATCCGATGGATGTCAGTTTTAATCCCTTTGATGGTTATGCTCCCTTTGAAACTATGTCCGATGAGCAAAAATTAAAATTTAGCTGGCATTATCAAGCATGGACTTTGTCACAGTTCTTACATGGTGAACAAGGCGCATTATTGGTTGCCTCACAATTAGTGTCATGTGCGCCTACTTTTGATGCCAAATTATATGCTTCTTCACAAACTTTTGACGAAGCCCGTCATGTCGAAACTTTTAATCGTTATTTGCAAGAAAAAATGCAAATCATGTACGGCATTACGCCACCGCTTAAATTGTTACTTGATAAAATTTTGGCCGACTCGCGTTGGGATTTAAAATTTATTGGTATGCAGATTGTGATTGAAGGTTTGGCTTTAGCTGCTTTTAATACTATGCGTATCATGTGTATTGACCCTTTACTCAAAGAATTGATTTATTTAGTCACCCGTGACGAGGCACGTCATGTGACTTTTGGTGTCAATTATTTAGAGTATATTGTTAAACATTTATCAGCAGAAGAAATTGAAGAGCGCGCTCAGTTTGCCTATGAATCCTGTGTCATTATGCGTGAGCGGTTGATTGCTACCGAAGTGTTTGCCGAATTTGGTTGGGATGTTGAAGTGTCACGCAAACACATGCTTGACTCAAGCGTGATGGCTTATTTTAATAAATTTTTATTTACTCGTATTATTCCTAACTTAGCGCGTATTGGCTTATTAACGGACAATGTACGGCCTAAATTTGAGGCATTAGGCATTTTAGAATACGAAAATTTAGTGAGTGATGGTGATATAGATTGGGCAACCTTGAGCCAAGCCTTATATCAAGACCCACAGCCACAAAACACACCTAAAGCGGCTTGATTTCGACACTGCTCACCCCCCACAACTCCGTTCACTGAGCGGAGTCGAAGGGTTTGTTTTTAAGCAAACATCAACAAGTCCTAGTCTTTATCAATAACAACGCTATTGTCACGCATCCATTTTGCATCGTTTTTCAATTGAGTAATTTTGTCCCAAATTTTTTGTATATCTGCTTGAGGAATAGCCGCAGAACGTGAAAACGGCATATAGTATGTTTTACTAAACACCGCCTTGGACGCTTTTAATTTGCCTTTAAATAAAGAACGGGCTAATAAAGTGTCGGCATATGAATCCATCATCACCACACTGCCTTTTTCACTACCATTTAACAAACGAACCAAATTAGTTTTATCATCTGTACCAATTTCTTTAATTTTAAGACTAGGGTCTATTTTGCGTAAATCATTAATCACCGAATAACCTTCAGGAATTAAAATTGGCTGCGGAATGGTTTTAGGGTCGCCATTGTATTGATAATTGACTGCTGCGGGCGCAATCACTACATAATTTAAACGCCCCACTGCCCATTTTGAATCAGGATTTTTGGCGGCATCACTTGGAAAGACCATGTATTCCGCACGGTCGGCATTATATGAGGCAGGAATAGCACCATCATATTTACCACCACGGACTGTTTCCTGACACTCCTCCCAATTCATTGGCACTAGATTTAAGTTATGGCCTGCCATCTGGGTTGCGGTGTACATCATATTAGAAAAGACTTTTAACTCACCTTGTTTACTAAACCGTGGATCTATACACATTGTTAAATCACGCGCTTGACTCACAGAAGATATAATTAAAAACACACAAACAACTGTACCCTTGAGTTTAGCAACAGAAAAAGTGTTCATAAGTTCACCCTACTCGTTATATAGTGTTGTGGTTATTATAAAGATGCAAAATAATGACTTTTGCTAAGCATAGACACCAACACAAAATCATTTGTGAATTTTTAATGAATGTTAGATGTCAATAAAATGACAAAAACAAATACTTGGCTCATCAAACTATTATTGTAACAAAAGCCATATATTGCTCTCTAAACTAGAATCAAACCCTCTAGGATTTACGCGGTTATCGCTTATTTGCTCACTAAACGCGCTAATTTCGATGAAATGCGTAAATCCTAAATCACTTACGGAGTGTGATGCCATGTCCATTGCTAATAACTGCCTCGCTTGTCAATCCCGCCGCCAATTTTTAAGCACCAGCCTTGTTTTAGGTGCAGGTTTAATTTTGCCTGACTGGAGTTTTGCTGGCGGATTTCATCAAGCCATTGAAGGTAAAATATGGGTTAATGGTCGTGTTGCCCGTCAAAAAACGCGTATCTATGCCAATAGCAGCATTCGTACTAGCACGCATGGCACACGCTTTGTGATTGGTAATAATGCCTTTAACTTACGCCCCAATAGTGAAGTTAAATTTACGCCAGTTTCTGGTCAAAGTCGTGTGGCGATTTCGACTTTACGTTTAATTACAGGTGGTTTGTTGAGTGTGTTTGGTTCGGGCAATAAAAAGTTGATTACCCCAACCGCCACTATTGGTATTCGTGGTACAGGCGTGTATATGGAAGCCGATGAGCAAAACAGTTATGTGTGTTTGTGTTATGGTAAAGTTGATTTATCGGCTAATCATCAACCCGACACGGTTATGCCACTTGAAGCAACGCATCACAATGGACAGCGTGTCTCGGCAAATGGCAATATAGATGTAGAATCTATGCGCGGTCATACTGATGATGAATTAGTGGCTCTTGAAGCACTCGTTGGGCGTACCGTCCCTTTTACTGTCCCTTTTATTGGTTAAGTTACACTCGGAGGATTGTTTTATGGCTCTAAAAATCCATCATCTTAATTGTGGCACGATGTGTCCTCATGGTGCTCCATTTATCAACGGTCATGGCAAAATCACAGATAATGGTCACATGGTTTGTCATTGTTTGTTGATTGAAAGTAATGATGGTTTAGTGTTAGTTGATACAGGTTTTGGCATTAACGATGTTAAAAACCCAACACAGCGTTTAGGTCATGCCTTTATGGCGGCAGTACGTCCTATTGCCGACTACCGCGAAACAGCCTATATGCAAATCAAAGATTTAGGCTTTAATCCTAATGATGTACGACATATTTTAGTAACGCATTTAGACTTAGACCATGCAGGCGGACTGAGTGATTTTCCGCAAGCAAAAGTCCATCTTTTTGCGCCTGAATTTAATGCCGCGATGAATCCAACATGGCGCGAAACTAGCCGTTACTTGCCTCATCAATGGTCGCATGGTGTTAATTGGGTCACCTATCAAACTCAAGGCGAAACATGGCAAGGCTTTGAAAGTATTCGTGCTATTCCCGAATTAGACGATGAAATTTTATTAGTGCCTTTGGTGGGACATACCCGTGGTCATAGTGGTATTGCGGTTAATACCAAAGATGGTTGGTTATTACATTGTGGTGATGCTTATTTTCATCATAATCAAGTGGCTGCCGAACCAAGCTGCCCTATCGGTTTAGAATTGTTTCAACGTGGTTTAGCGATGAACAACAAAGACCGCGCCCACAATTTGCAGCGTTTACAACAATTGGCGCAACGCCATGAAAATGTGAAATTATTTAGCGCACATGATCCTGTTGAGTTGGCACGTTATCAGCATTAATTTTAATAAGACCTCACCCTAGCCCTCTCCTACAAGGAGAGGGAAGGCCATCGCTCTAGTCATCTTATTTTCTTTATATTGGTCTTAATTCAACAAAAACATAGCGTTAATTATCAAGGTGTTAACTTAAAATATGCTTATAGTTATATTTTAAATTTGACATCTTCACTTATGTTTTGGTTATTTTTGTTACTCATCTATGCTGTATTATCAATCAAACTTCCACTGATTTTTACAGTGCTGATACTCACTTTTTCGGGCAGTGCTTGGTTATCATTAACCATTGCTCATTATGTCACTACTCAAAAATTTTTGGCTTTAGTTTTGGCAAAAGTGAGTAGTTTATCGGTGATGTTATGTTTTTTGCTGTTATTCAGTCTCGTTTATTTACTGCAATTACCAAGCATACACATACTCCCTATCGACCTTAAGCAAAATCTAGCCCTGCTCATTTTGGGTCTAATCGTCATCAGCCATTTTGTGATTATGCAGTATTATCTTGCTTACTCTACGCTCAAAGTGGTGTTAATCATTCTATTAAGTCTAATCAATCAATTGGCTTTTATTTTAATTATTGGTGAGTTATCCGCATGGGCAATCAGCAACGGCTGGCATTTAACAAGCCAGCGTTTTTTGATGTAAGTCTTGCAAAGCATTACTCATCATTTCGCGTAAATCCTTAGCCAAAGTACGCTCATCACGACCTTGCACTGAGACCCGCGGCAAAATGAGCAATTCAACCTGAATCTGTTTTTCGCCCATCACTTTTAACAAATGACTGCTAAATTCATCATCACCAATAAACGGCGCAACTTGATGTAATTGCCCTTGTTCATCTCGATAGGCCAACACGACTGGCTGAATATCTGCGCCTGTAATACAGGCAGCATGAAATAATTTATGAAAGAATCGTTTTAACGCCGTGCCATCGGTAGTTGTGCCTTCAGGAAAAAACAACACCGAACGTCCTGCTTGTAAATGATGGGACATTTGTTGGGCAACGCCATTAGCATCACCTGAGCCACGTTTGATATACAAGGTGCCTGCGGCTCTGGCCAAGTGACCAACAACAGGCCAATTAGCCACTTCGGCTTTAGATAAAAAATGTACAGGAAAGTGAGAACCAATCACAGGAATATCCAACCACGAGACATGATTGCTAATCCACAACGCAGGTCGCAAATCGGCTTTACCATGAATGTTAATTTTTACCCCTAAAATTTGACACAAACGCCGATGCCAAAACTTAATCACAGGCTGTTGAAAACGCTGATGAGGCATAAACAACGCACCACTGGCGGTGCCTAATGCAAAACCTTCACCAATATGCACGCCTAGACGTGCCATTCTTAACCAAGCCATGATGTTTTGTTGCCGTATCGACATATAAATTCACACTCTTATAGGACTGACGCAGTTATCGCTTAGGTAAAATGCGTAAGTCCTGTTTTAAATTAAGCCGATTTTAAAAATCGTTGGGCATAACGCCCTGCTAAAGTCGCTACATCTAACACAACAAAAATATCTGCACAAGAAAATATCTCATCAAAATACGCTTCGCCACCTAATTTAGCATTCATACGTAAATAGGCTTTTAATAATGGCGGTAAACTGATTTTGCTACTACTGACTGTAGGCGAAAAAACGGCCTTACGTTTAGGAATGACCCGTTGGCTGGGATGAACAAAATGTTCGTTGTCAAAATTATTCATCAATAAGGCCAAATCATCAACATGATGTAAAGGCACAGAAGCACAGCCAATTAAATAAGCAAAATCTTCGGCCAATAAATACTCTGCCAACGCTGACCATAAGACAGTAATCGCTGCCCCCGAACGATAATCAGCATGAACACAGGTTCGGCCAATTTCTAAAATTCGACCTTGTAAACTAGGTAATAATGATGACAAATCAAATTCTTGTTGTGAATAAAAGCCCCCCGTGAATTGGGATTTTTCCATAGTCAACAAGCGTGTTGTGGCAATCAACTTACCTTTACTGGTGTCATAAACATTAAGATGTAAACAATAGGGGTCATAATCATCAACATCTAAACCTTGGGGATGATCAAAACTTACGCCGTATTCTTGACCAAAAGTCTCGGCGCGTAATTTTTGCGCAGCTTGAATCGCCGCATTGCTATGGGCAAATTGAGCCATAAACTTAGGTTGCTTAATGGCTTGAGGCTGACTATTCTCTACAGTAGTACTGGATGTATTCATCATAGAAGTATCTCTATCAAAGACTTAGTTATCGACATGACAGAAACATAAGTCTTGTTGTTGATGAGTTGTACTATGCCGAACAGCGATGAATCTGATATGACGGTAAGATGACTATTTGAAGTCACTTTGTCAGACAAAAAATTGAGGTTGGTATATGGACATTGTCGAACGTCAACATATTGAAGACTCATTACGCAATAACCAAGAATTATTATCCACTGTGTTGGATAATATAGGCGCGTGCATTTATATGAAGTCACCTGATGGGCGGTACTTATATGCCAATACCGCGATGGGCGAGCTAGTACAACGTTTACCCATACAAATTATTGGACGGCGTGATGTGGACTTTTTTACGCTGGCGATTAGTCAACAATTACAACAACATGATAAGCAAGTTTTTGACAGTTATCAGAAACTGGCGGTGTTAGAAACCATTCAATGCTTAAATGATGAGCAAACTCGTTATTTTTGGTCAGTCAAAGTGCCGTTAATGGCACACAATGGCAAACCTTACGCGCTGTTAGGAATGTCCACCGATATTACGGAGCGAAAACAACTTGAGGACGAATTATTACGTTTAGCCACTACCGATGAATTGACCTCACTTTATAATCGTCGCCAATTTTTAAAACTCGCCGAACAAAACTTAAACCGTAGTCGTCGTTATAGTGAACCTTTTACTTTGTTAATGTGTGATATAGATTTTTTTAAACATATTAATGACACTTTTGGTCATGCGACAGGTGATTTGGCCTTACAAAAAATTGCGGCAGTTATTAAACACTCGTTACGCGACAGTGATATTGCAGGACGAATAGGTGGCGAAGAGTTTGCCATTATTTTGGTACAAACACCTTTAGCAGGTGGGCATGAAGTCGCAGAACGACTACGAGCAGCAATTGAATCAACAGAGATTATTTTAGAAGATGGTCACACAGTGCCATTAACCATGAGTATTGGCGCGGCTGAACCTGTTTATCCACACGAAACCTTATTAACACTTTTACAACGTGCTGACCAATCGTTGTATCAAGCCAAACGTAGCGGTCGAAATAAAGTGTGTTTGGCGGCTTAGGCTTCGACTCCGCTTAGTCAACACAGCAAGTTCACTGAGCGGAGGCTTGTCTAGGGTAAAAACTATTTTTTACGGACTCGTTTACTGTTGGTAATCAACGTACCAATACCTTCATCGGTAAAAATTTCTAATAAAGTCGCATGAGGTAAACGGCCATCAATAATATGCGCACTGACTACCCCGCCTTTGACCGCATCTAAAGCACAAGCGATTTTAGGAATCATGCCGCCATAAATCGTGCCATCCGCAATCAAGGCATCGACATCTTGAGTGCTTAAACCTGTCAAAATTTGCTTATTTTTATCTAATACGCCTGTGATATTGGTCAACAAAATCAATTTTTCGGCTTTTAAGGCTTCTGCTACTTTACCCGCCACCAAATCGGCATTGATGTTATAAGACTCACCTTCATCACCCACACCAACAGGCGCAATCACAGGAATAAAATGACTGGCCACAAACATATCTAGTACGTCCGTTTTAATACCCGCCACCTCACCCACTTGGCCAATATCAATTTTTTGCACTGCGCCATCAGCTTGTACTTTGTCTAAATACATTTTTCTGGCACGAATCAAATTACCGTCTTTACCTGTTAAACCCATGGCACGGCCACCATTTTGGTTAATCAAGTTGACAATCGACTTGTTGACCAAACCGCCTAATACCATTTCGACGACATCCATCGTTTCGGCATCAGTGACACGCATCCCATCAATAAATTGCGATTCTTTACCAATTTTTTTTAGTAAATCGCCAATTTGTGGACCACCACCATGCACCACAATTGGGTTTAAGCCCACTGTTTTTAACAATACAATATCACGCGCAAAAGAGTTCTCTAACTCGGGGTCGGTCATGGCGTTACCACCATACTTCACCACAACGGTCTTGCCTGCAAAACGTTGAATATAAGGCAAGGCTTCGGTTAAAACGTTGGCCACATTTAATGCCGCATCACGCGATAAGGTCATGTTTTTCCTCTCAGGACTTAAAAACTTACTAACATCATAGGGTCAGCTTTTTGAAGCAATTCTTTGAAGGTGTTTTTAACTTTTTGCAAACCTTCTTCGTCATTTGCTTCAAAACGCGCCACCAAATAAGAACCCGTATTTGAAGCCCGTACCACGCCCCAACCAAAACCAAACTCAATACGCAAACCATCAGTAGTATTGATGTTTGCACCTGCTAAGTCTTTATTTTGACTAATGAGCGTTTGCATTAAACTGAGTTTAGCTTGGTCATCGACATAAATCTGAATTTCGGGGGTCGAGCAACGCTCAGGAAATTGGGCAAATAATTCGTCAGATGTTGCGCCATAATTATTAGCTAAAATTTCTAAGAAACGTGCTGCAGCATATAAACCATCATCAAAACCGCCCCAACGGTCTTTAAAGAAGAAATGACCACTCATTTCGCCTGCCAACAACGCACCTGTTTCTTCTAAACCTTGTTTTAAGAACGAATGTCCTGTTTTAGTCATAATCGGACGGCCACCATTGCTGGTAATCACCGAAATTAAATCACGACTACATTTCACATCAAACAATACATCTGCACCTGGTTGGGTGGCCAATAACTCTTTGGCAAACAACATCAACAATTTATCACTGGGGATGACTTTGGTGTTGTTAGTAACAACCACGACGCGGTCACCGTCACCGTCAAATGCTAAACCAACGTCTGCACCACTAATGGCTACATCGCTCAATAAATCATCTAAGTTTTCGAGTTTGCTTGGGTCTGGGTCATGGTTAGGGAAGTTACCATCAGGCGTACAATATAACTCGCTGACTGTACAGCCCAAATCTTGCAACATTTTGACCGCCATCGGCCCTGCTACGCCATTACCTGCATCCACCACCACATTAAAACCGCGAGCCAAAATCACATCATCATGGATGGCTTGTAAATAATCATCGTTAATATCACGCACCACATACGAGCCTTTACCTTTAGTAAAGTCTTTGTCCAAAATTCGTTGGCGTAAAGCAGCCACTTCGGTATCAACCAAAGTATGATGTGCTAACATAATTTTAAAGCCATTATCGGGAGCAGGATTATGACTCGCTGTGACCATCACACCACTGCCTGTACCCATATTTTTGGCAGCATAATACAATACAGGTGAAGGCACTTGCCCTACATCCACCACATCACAACCTGATTCTTGTAAGCCTGCGACAAGTGCCTTTTGTAACTCTGGACTAGACAAACGCGCATCTCGACCGACAACAATGGTTTGCTCACCACGCGCACGCGCTTCAGAACCTACAGCCAAACCAATTTGATGAGCCGTTGTTTTGCTAATTTCGGTGTGGGCTTTACCTCGAATATCATAAGCTCTAAAAATACGCGAAGGCATAGTCGCTTCGGCGGCTTGTTGTAGTTGTACTTTTTGAAACTCTAAAGAGTTATGGTCAATTTTGGCTTCAACGACAGGCTGCTCGCTGGCAAGTTCTTGACCTGCATCCAAAGCCAGCATATCGGCTTCATTATATTGCGGTAAAGACACTTCTGCTTTTTTTAGGCTGTTAATATCAGTCTCGGTCATTTCAATTGCAGCCAAACTATCCAGTTCGGTTTTCTTTTCTTCTTTTTTGATACTGGCAGCAATCACAGGATTAGCATTTAATGAACCTTGCAAATCTTTTACTAAATCAAAATTTAATGGCGTGGTAGGCGTTTCGCCTTTGAGCATACTTTGAATGGCATTCATGTCCTGATTTAAAGTGTGGTCAAATTTACGCACCAAACGCACCATCATAAATATCAAGCCAATCGCTGATAAAAATAATACGCCAATAATAATATATACTTTGCCTTGTCTGACGGGTGCTTCAATACGCAAATACCAATTGGGATTATTGACTTTAATCGCGTCACTATTGAGTGTATCTGCATTCAAATTGACAATGGTTTCTTCATCGCCTTCTTTACCTATTTTTTGAACCAACTTGATTTTGCCACCTTCTTTCTGGCTAAACCCTTCAAGACTTTTGCGTAAAAAATCAAAAGGCGTATTCACCAATAACAAGCCTTTACCATCAGCTAAAGGTTTGACCATTGCTAAAATTTGTACGCCATTCGCAACACTCATTTCGGGGGCGACTGCACCACCTTGAGCCAACGCTCTACGCACTAAGTCTTCATTACTAAAACTGAGTTTGGGCATTTCTTGACCCATTAAAATCACTTCGGCCAATACCGTACCTGCAATACGACCAACAATAATTTCGGAGGGCTGACTAGCTAATTGTTTGGCAAACGCATCTTGCTGGTCTAAAAAGTTATTTACCACATCAACAGCACGCTGCTCATACTGTTTTGCTTCTTGCTCTTGCTGACTTTTTTGGTCAGAAATAGCAATTACCCCGATGACAGCAATAATTAACAACAGCAACACCGTAATTCCAATTACAAACGGTAATGCCATTTTAAATACTGTTTTTTGCTTAGCCAATTTTTTTCCCCTCTTTGTAATTTTATTTCACAAACAGTGATTAAGTACGTCCCGAATGGCCGAAGCCACCTGCACCACGTTCTGAAGCATCAAAGCTATCAACAATGCTTAATTCTGCCTGTATTACAGGGACTAACACATATTGTGCCAACCGCTCACCCACTTCGATCACAAAAGGCGAATGCCCGCGATTCCAGCACGACAACATCAATTCGCCTTGATAATCGGAATCAATTAAACCAACCAAATTGCCCAAAACAATACCATGCTTATGCCCTAAACCCGAACGAGGTAAGACTAAACCTGCATAGGCTGGGTCTTGAATATAAATGGCCAAGCCTGTGCCAATCAGTTTGGTTTCACCCGCCTCTAAAGTTAAAGGCGCATCTAAACAAGCACGTAAATCCAAACCTGCCGAACCTGTTGTTGCATAACTTGGCAAAGGAAATTGTGTACCCAGACGTTGGTCTAAAATTTTAACTTGTAATTTCATAGGGTTTCATCTTTGGCTAATGTTGCTAACTGTTGAGCGCACAAATCGACTAATTGACGCGCAATATATGCTTTAGGAGCTTTATCGAGTTTGGCCACACCCTTTGGCCAAAAGACGGTCATGGCATTATCATCACTTTGAAAACCAATATCAGTGCGTGAGACATCGTTACAGGCAATCATATCTAAATTTTTACGCTGTAATTTGCTACGCGCATATTCTTCGACCCGTTCTGTCTCTGCTGCGAATCCTAACACAAAAGGTTTGTTAGCACTGTGAGCAATCGTGGCCACAATATCGGGATTTTTAATTAGTTCAACAAAAATATTATCGCCTTGCTTTTTGATTTTTTGCTCGGCAATGGTTGCAGGCCGATAATCGGCTACGGCGGCACTGGCAATAAATAAATCACATCCCAAAGCAACCGCCTGTTGACTCGCCTGTAACATATCTAAAGCACTGGTCACTTTAATTCTTTGCACACGGTCTGGCGTAGGCAAATGCACAGGGCCACTAATTAAAGTCACGCTGGCTCCTGCTTCAATGCAGGCTTCGGCCAAGGCAAAGCCCATTTTGCCTGAACTATGATTAGTAATATAACGTACAGGGTCTAAATTTTCTTGGGTTGGCCCTGCGGTAATCACTACCCTTTTACCTGTTAAAGAACCTACAGCAAATAAATCTGCACAACGCTGTGCCAACTCTGTTGCCTCTGGCATTCGTCCCATGCCTACATCACCACAGGCTTGACTACCCGATGCAGGCTCAAAAACGGTCACACCTTGTTGAGCCAAGAGTGCTAAATTATCTTGAGTAATTTGTGCCGCCCACATTTGTTGATTCATAGCAGGAGCAAGCGCACGTTTAGCACGAGTCGCTAACCATAACGTTGTTAACAAATCATTGGCCACACCTTGAGCCAAACGGGCAATAACATCGGCACTGGCAGGGGCAATCAACACCACATCTGCCCAACGAGCCAACTGAATATGTCCCATACCTGCTTCTGCTTCGGGATTTAATAACTCAGTGTGTACTGGATTACCCGACAAAGCCTGCATGGTCAAAGGGGTAATAAATTGTTGGGCGGCAGCCGTCATCACCACATGCACATCCGCTCCCGCATCTTTTAAACGGCGCACGAGGTCGGCACTTTTATAAGCAGCTATGCCACCACTAACCCCTAAAATGACTCTTTTATGTCTAAGCGTTGCTAACATGGATAGTTTCGTATCTACAGACCAAAACCGCAAAGATACCATAATCATTAGGCTTTTGCTAAACTGTCATCGGACAAATAAACCTCAAGGATGATAGCAATGGCAATTAAAGATTGGCCTACCCAAGAACGCCCACGCGAAAAATTATTACAACATGGTGTAGAAGTCCTGTCAGATGCCGAATTATTAGCGATTTTTTTACGCACAGGCACAATCAATAAAACGGCGGTTGATATTGGTCGTGACTTAGTTGCTCACTTTGGCTCTTTACGCCAACTGCTTGAAGCCCCTGCCGAACAGGTTTTAGCTCAAGAAGGCATAGGCTCAGCCAAATATGCACTGCTGATGGCCTGTTTAGAATTAGGTCGCCGCCATTTAGCGCAATCTTTAGCTGATAAAGAGTTACTCACCAGCCCACAAATGGTCAAAACTTTTTTACGCGCTCAATTACGTCATCATAAACACGAAGTATTTGCCGCCTTGTTTTTAGACAGTCAAAATCGTTTATTAAATTTTGAGATTCTTTTTACTGGCACATTAGACAGTTGTGCAGTACATCCACGCGAAGTAGTCAAACGCGCCTTAGCGTTACATGCAGCAAGTATTATTTTTGCTCACAATCATCCTTCGGGTTATGCCGAACCGTCAGCAGCCGACCAACAGATTACCGAGCGACTTAAATCTGCCTTAGCTTTAATGGATATTCGCGTTTTAGATCATTTGATAGTCGGTGAGCGTGAAGTTATTTCTTTAGCAGAGCGTGGCCGTATTTAATTTTAGTTGCTACCTACCATATAAGTCCCTATAATCTTGCACCCTTTGTTATGTATTACGCATAGCAATTTAGCGAACCCTGTTTTAAACTGAGGTTCTTACTCCTTGCCCCTGCAAATTAAGTGCTTGGGCTGTTAACCCGTAAGGAGCAATCATGCGTCATTACGAAATCGTTTTGCTGATTCATCCAGACCAAAGCGACCAAGTCTCTGCTATGGTAGAGCGTTATACCAGTGCGGTAAAAGACTCTGGTGGTCAAGTTCACCGTTTAGAAGATTGGGGTCGTCGCCAATTAGCTTACCCTATCAACAAAATTCATAAAGCCCATTATGTGTTGTTAAACATCGAATGTGGTCAAAACATTGTTGACGAATTGGGTGAAGCTTTCCGCTACAACGACGCTATCATTCGTAACGTTATCATCCGTCGTGATGAAGCGATTACAGGTGAGTCCTTGTTAGCTAAGAGTGCCGAAGAAAAACGCGCTCGCAAAGCTGCCCGCTCTGAAGACCACGCGCTTGACAGCGAAGGCTAATTTTTAGGAGATTCGTCATGGCACGTTTTTACCGTCGTCGTAAATTCTGTCGTTTTACCGCAGAAAACACCACTTATATTGACTACAAAGATTTAGAAACTTTGAAGCAATATGTCACTGAAAATGGCAAAATTGTACCAAGCCGTATTACAGGTACAAAAGCACGTTATCAGCGTCAATTGGCATTAGCCATCAAGCAAGCCCGTTATTTGGCTTTGCTCCCTTACACCGACAACCATCAGTAAGAGGTGTACCATGGAAGTCATTCTGCTTGAAAAAGTTGCAAACTTGGGTGCTTTAGGCGCAAAAGTAAATGTTAAAGCGGGTTATGGTCGCAATTTCTTGATTCCTCAAGGCAAAGCTGTACCAGCAACCAAAGGTAACTTAGAAGCCTTTGAAGCACGTCGTGCTGACTTAGAGCGTCAAGAAGCCGAAATTTTAGCCACTGCCCAAGCGCGTGCCGAACAATTATCTACCTTAGCGGTTGTTATTGCTGCTAAGTCTGGTGATGAAGGCAAGTTATTCGGTTCTGTTGGCACACGCGATATTGCCGAAGCCGTGACTACTGCGGGTATTGCCATTAGCAAACTCGAAGTGCGTTTACCAAATGGCGCATTGCGTCATACAGGCGAATACAAAGTCGCGTTGCAATTACATAGCGATGTCATGGCCGAAGTGGCTATTACTATCGTTGCTGAGTAATTTATAGTAACCATTACTATAAATTAGCTCGCTAAAAAAGCACTGTTACTTAGCGTAATGGTGCTTTTTTATTTTTTGTCGTTTAGTTATCTTTTCGCGCTTGTCAAGACTAACAAATTGAGAGCAAACCGCCTATGATAGCCCTATTCCCTTGCAAATAAGCAATTGCTTACTGCCTTACAGGCGGTCGTGTTTTGTTACTCAAAAATTTTATTTTAAATATATTTTTTCATTAAAATTCAATAGTTTATTAAATTTTTCAATACTTGATTTTTAAATTAAACCTTTAAAATCAAGTAGCCATACGTTTTATTGTTGGTGCGTTTTTGAGGCCATGTTTATGAGTACCAATCTTCAATATGTTGAGGATGATGTTATCGCCTCTCTTAAAGTCCCGCCACATAGCTTGACTTTAGAGCAAGCGATTTTGT